>Ga0041059_1000855_pt1 | contig 24005 bp, 18 predicted proteins | sample AraColnosormetaG_FD_56232 | JGI IMG/M metagenome (GOLD analysis project Ga0041059, IMG submission 56232) | Arabidopsis roots microbial communities from North Carolina, USA - Col MF nosort | ecosystem: Host-associated > Plants > Roots > Unclassified | place: USA: North Carolina | collected... | reverse complement strand
TTATCAAAAATAATTATTAAATGTCAGTGGCAGCCACTGTAAATAAGTCCCAACTTGAGGATTTATTTCACAAAGTGGCTGCAAAAATGTATATATAGATTGATCAAATTTCAAACAAAAACAATTAATTTGTATATACATCAAACTAACAAAAATATACAGATTTTCCAAATATCTCTATATTATTGCGCAAATCGAAACAAATCTAACATTCGATTTACTATGCAAAACACAAATGAAATATAAATAATATAAATTAATTAAAAAATTAGTTATTGTATCATAAATAACGCTATACACTTTTCTATGCACATTATAATTTATACACTACAATATATTTCACTAAAAATGTATTCCAATATATTTATTAAAATAGGAAACCCCGCACGTATGTGCGGGTCAGAATCTAGTTTAAATGTATGTTAAGAACAATCTTTTAAAAATGGTAGCAAAAAAAATTGAAACAAGAAGTCTATAGAAGAAAAAAAATCAATATGTAAGAAGATGTTATAGATTTTTAGCCATTTTAAAGAAAAAAGACATAAAATGGAAAGAGCACTAACATTTAATTGGAAAAATGAACATCCATGGGGTCAAATGCATAGTTAGATCACTATTTATGGTGGTCATTATGAAAATTTTAAACAAAAACATCAAATAATTGTTATGACATTCACTTTAAAACTAAAAATTGATAAATGTTATGGGGGTCAAGTGACCCCCTTGTCAATACACCACTGCCACTGATATGTGATATTTGCTCGATTCTCCTGGAGTTAATTGTTAGGAAATCATGGATGAAACCCATTAAGATATCACATAGGCTTCATCCAAGATTTCCAAACAACACATGTGTAAAACCCATTGCCTAAATATTTTGACGGTGGAGTTGATTGCGAAAGAAGCGGTTCAAGAATTTGAGTAGATCATGGAATTGAAAAAGGGTGAAAAAACTTCTGACACCAATGGTTCAGACAAAGGGACAAGAACCGATGGAGTTGATTGAGAAAGAAGTGGTTGCACACAATATGACAAGATCATGGGTTTTACAAATGGGGTAAAAGAAACTTCTCACGCCAATGGGTCATATAAGGGAGAAGAGGAACTAAAGAGGACATGGATGGGGTAAAATATTGTTGAAGCCGAGGAGAGTGTCCAAACCAACCTGGCAAAAAGACATTGGAATAGAGCATGATTGATAATATCTACCTTACGGCCATACCTTGAGGTTTGAACTAATTTAGCTTTGAATATATTGTAAAATAAGATTCTTTTAACAATTATCCCCAACAAACGATCAACAAGCTATAATTACAAAGAGATCCAATGGTTTATCTTGTTGAGTACTAATAGAGTTACAGTGAATTCGATATGTTTTAGGTCCTGAATGTTTTGTAGTTTTTTATTGGCTTTTAGTTTTTGGTTTTTGGATTTTGGATTTTGGTTTTTGATATTTGTAGTTTTTGATTTTGTTGTAGATTTTAATTTTTGCAAAATCATGAATGGAATTTTGTTTAATTTTTAGTTTTTACGTAAATTGTTTAAAAAACTCACAAAACTTGGTTTTTAGATTTTATAAAGAAATAGCTAAAAACTCTTAAAATCTGGTTTTCCTATTTTTTAGAAAATCTACTTTTTGTAGAATCATGAATGGGTATTTATTTGGTTTTTAAAAAATCACAATCCAAAAACTACTCTAAAAACTGCAGCCATTCAAGGCTTTAATTTGTTGTCATGTTAACAAAGTTAAGTTATTGGTGAAGCAATGTCGTTTTTTATGCGACAATATTCTTAGAGTTTCACAGAATTGATGACAACGAAGGAAAAATATCGTATCATCTTTAGTTTGAGTAAAAGGAAATAAAGTAACATATTTCTTAAAATTCGTTAGCGAGTAAAACGTTCCACACAAAAGCATAACTTCCACTGTTATATCGTTCTTTGTTATTACTGATAATGTATGATTTGATGGATTTGTATAACGTTTGTATCTTATGTTTTAAAGTAATCAATATATGTTAGAAACGAAAGTTACTTATTCAAAAAATTAAATTTATTCTTTTCACCTTTGACAATGAAGTCTTAATCATAATTCCCCCTAAAACAGAAAGAATAATGTGTACAAAACAAAATACTTTTATCCATCACTGTTTTGAATAACCATAATCGTGTTTTTAACGATATTTGAAGAACTTTTTCACAAAACTTCTTGAAGTATGATATTCATACTCGATGAACATAATGGTGTATATGGATTTATGTCATACAATATTAATGTGAACATTTGATTATTTGCCATGTAAATGAAATTTCTTTTGATAAATAGTTGTTAAAAAGATTAATGGGAACAAGTTATAATACTTGATAACTTTCTTAACAATTAATATCAGGTTTACATTGGTGGTATTTCCACAAAAGTTTTCAAAGATGGTACTCGTGTAGAAGAAGTAGAACGACGACATCTATTGGCAGTAGTACATGGACGCCTATATGGATTTGCTGGTGTGCGCTTATAACATGCAGCGGTAGGAAATCTTGGATCACAACCTTTACCTAAATCTAATCTAATTGGATACTCAATATATCTTTTCGCATGAATGGTACTTATAAACACGCATAATACAATCAAAATCGTCACAAACGTAACTTCTTTTGTTTTTATCATAATTTAGATTTTGGATTAGTTATATTTGGTGGAAAGATTGGAAAATCTGTTTTTTATATATAGTGCAAAACGATAAGTTATAGTTTCACTATCTTTAAAACATATCTTTGTTTGGTTCCAGTTTAGATATTTTTATTAAATATATTTAAAAAAAAACTGAATTGGTGTTACAGTTTTAGTTTCAGTTTTTTTTCTTCAATATATACATTAATTAATTTTGAAACATTTGAAAATATTGAGATTTTAACATATCATTTTTTGTTGGTTTAATTTCAATCAGTTTTTGTTTTGTCAAAAAACAATATCGGTCTCCTAATGCTAGTATTACATCTCAAAATTTTGATATGTTTAAAAATTGCAAAATTATTTTTAATATTATAAAGTGCTATTTTATAATTATTTCTAAACTTTAACATATAAAAATTGATAGATCGGATTGAATATCTCCGATATCATGATATTTTGACGGAAATCCATGTCTGGATATAGAAAATTTACAAATTTAGGTACACTTATCGTAATATTTAATGATAGTGATTTAATTTGTGTGTATTTTCACCTCAAAATTTTATCTTAGAGACTACGCGAGAAAAAATGCAAATCCACAATTAATCTTATGTAGTATTTTAGGATCGATCCTAATAAGTTATATATACTAATAAGTTACACGACGAATTCGATAAAGAAGAACAAAACTAAGGCAAAATAAAAAGTGGTTTTTGCTTGGGGGTTTTAGCAATATATATATTACTTTAAGATATGTCTCTATGTCTGAATAGTTTGTTGGCAGTATTGATATTGAATTCAATTTGGCTGCCTCACTCCAAAAATATATTGTTCTTTCGACTATTAATCATCAGCCAAAACAACATTGTCTCGATACTGTTTCTCATGATCACTAATTCACTATGTATTATATTGATCAAGATATACAAAAATATGAACTGCTGGGTATAGTTTCAATTATCCCATGTGGACTTCATTTTGCAAGAGAAATTTAGTCAACTAGAAAGAAAAATATTAGGAATTATTAGTCATACAACCATATTATAAGATTATAACGTGGAAGAAAAACTGTATAGAGTTCTAACAAACTTTCGGTGAAACTTCATGTCATCCTTAATTCAAAAGCAACCCACTAGTCAAATCTTTAATATATCTTTCAGAAAACAAGACTTCACATATATGAATCAATCTCTTCAATTATTTTTGGAACACTCGAATATATTTGATGAAAGAGCTTAAAGATCACGTTGTAGTGATCACTTATGGACCATCATCGGAGGCTTCAGTAACGGCGTCACCTGTCTCTCAACAGACGCCGTCTTTGTTTGCATACTCCGTAACGCCGTCAGCATCAAGATTCAGCTCACGGCGAGCATCGGTTCATGTTATCGGTTTGGTTCTCCGGTTTATAACTATGGTTCTATGTTTCGTCTCTGCTCTTTCGTTGGCAGTGAATGTTCAACGGCCTTCGAAGAGACATCTGACACAAAACTCCTCGAGTTTTGCTTCATATCCTGAACTGTTGTAAGAAACTAAAGAACCTTATCTTCTTTAATTCATTGTTTAATACTAATATTTTATATAGAATATGATGTTGTTATTTCCAAGCAAATCTGGATTATCGTTGTTCACTTACTAAAATAATAAGGGATACTTGAAAAAAAAAAGTCTAAAAAATAAAATGAAAAGATTGGCTGATTTCTGTTAAATTAAAGATATATGAACCGAAAATTGTAATGGAAATGAATTAAATTGGGATTTTTGATAAATTAAATTAAAGTATTAATTATCTTTAATATGCATGGAAATGAATATTTTGATAGTTTATATATGAACCGAAAATATTGTGTAGGCGTGTTAAAAATAAATATCCATTAACAAAATCATCCAAAAATTTTCAACATTTTTTTCTCTCTATGCTAATTGGTACGTTAAGATATATGCAGGTATTGTTTTGGAGTTGCAGTGATAGGATTCGTGTATACAAGTTTGCAAACATTCAAAGGAGTTTGTGATATTACTCACAGAGGAGTTTTAATCTCTGAGCCTCTCTCGGATTACATCAGCTTCATATTTGACCAGGTATTTTACATTATTATTGATTAATTTCTATACGTTGAGTACATATATAATAGAATGTGTTAACAATTAACATATAAAAAAAATTGAGCTAATTTTATTTTTGTATACAAAACCTAATCAGGTTATATGTTACCTACTAGTGTCATCTTCTTCCGTGGCAATTGCATGGATCCAACATATAAACGAGGATGCGATAAAAACACTAAGAAACAATTCTATAGTTTCAGTTTCAATGTCATTCTCTGCATTTTTGGTTTTGACACTCTCTGGCCTCTTGTCAGGGTATAAGCTTTGCAAGAGATTTATGTGGTAATTAAATCTTGTAATTTTTTTATACTCAAGTCATGTTTAAATCCGTAAGAAGTAATGACTATTTATGTTTATGTGGATATATTTGTTTGTTGGAATGTAAAATTTATACAACATTTATTTGTTTTATCGCCAACGTTTTAGAATTTGAAAGAATAACCGAATTTTTTTTAGAGAAATATAAGATAACCACCACCATGTGTCAATGTTGCAGTAATCAAATGATAATTTGTACATGCATGACCATTGTACCAAACAAACTTAATCAAGTGTAAACTAGTTTTCCTCGTATAGTTTCCAAAAGTACTATCATTAACTGGTAAAAGGGTTCTTCAGATGTGACAAAAACTATTTTCTATATTAAAAGGAAGTTGCAAGTGTTTCACTTACAAAGTAGATGAAGTGTCATTAAAATAGTGATGGGTCAATGAATGAATTAAGGTCTTATTATCATATTTATCATATTTGGTCATAAGAATGAAGAATTTTAAAACCTAGTTAAAATTCTTAAGCATTTTGATGCGTTTTTATCGGAGGTGACCAGACCAACCAATAAAGTTTATCAAAATAAAAAAAATAATGAAAACATGCATATTTTAATTATGTTCGTATTCACTTTTTTTTATTTTTGGTATTCACTTTCATTGTATTTATAAAGCAGATTCTAAAACTGAACTTAGAGAAGAGAAAGTTGTTGTAATACAATCTTGTAGTGACAAGAGAAATTTGGGTGTTTCTTTCTGCAATGTATAATGATATGTTTGACGATAAAACATTATACCGCCCGGAAATTCTGTAATCGCAATAGTAAAACTGGATTTCTTCCCCTCCCACCTGGAAATGATGTATATCCTAACTACTATAACTGGATTTAATTTTCCAGAAAACGATTATATAAATGGATTTATATAAATTATTTTTGATAATTTAAATGCTCACATAAAAATAATATATTTTTTTTGTCATTTCTTGCAAATAGTTTAAGACATTTAGATTTTTTTTTTTTAAAGATTACCGAAAGTTATACATGTTAAGTATACAATTCAAATTCATGACTTTCGACTATGAAAATACATCATAAATCGATTGTTTTACGTTTTCTGGATTTTTTTTTGGGTTTCTTGGCAAAGTAGACACTTTTTCATAAATAATTTGTAAAGTGGATAGTTTTTTTTAGAAATTAGAGAGATAGACACTTTTTTGTTTTTTGTGAGATAGAGGATATGTCTAATAGATTAAAAAAACAAAATACATATCAAATACTAAAATACCCTTTATCTTGAGAGCTAATAAAAATAATATGAGAGACCATTTGTACTTTATTTTGTTTGTCTTTATTTTTTTTATTTTTTTATTTTAGTTTTCTTAAAATATTTTTTTAAATAATAAATTCTTTTTAAAAAACATTACATTAACTTTTAGAGTAATTATATGTCATCAATCCAATGCACAAACATTTCAAACATAGTTTTGTACACTAACCATTATTCGTTGGTGTACAAATGTGTATACTGATATTTCATAAATCATTAAGTACACCGACTTCTCTTATAAACATAATGATTGTATAAACCTTATATGATTACTCAATATAATAGTGTACATGATGGTGTACATAATTAAAGTATTTTTGATGATGTACAAAATGATTGAAACTATTATGACGATTGATGGATAGAATGATGTATACAACTTTTAAATGATAGCATACAAGATTATTAGACAAAGTGTACAAAACTTGGTGTACACTTCTAGGAAATGTATAAATCATTATTTCAATTAGTGGTGTATATCTCGTACACCAATGTTAGTACACTGTCTCATAGATCTTTAAAGCTGTACGATCATGTACACCATATTTTCCATCATCTCTTTACACTATTTTGTACACAATTATACTGAGTCTATCACTTCTCAGTATTATATGTTAATTTTTACATTATTGTCGTACACTAACATTTGTACACCAGTTTTAACAATATCACATACACCGTCGGCTGGGATTAAATAAAAAAGTGTTACATATTTTTGAAATATAGCAAAATTAGACTTTTTAGATTCACATAAAAATTTTAAAAGTTAATATGATTATGTGGTAATTTTTTATGAAAAATTATTATCAAACAAAGTAAAAATATTTAAATAAAAAAAAAAAGAGAAAAAGTAGAATTTGATTTGAGTTTTGTCTATATTTTACTACCTAACAAATAACAAAAGGTTATATAAGTATTTTTACTAAAATTTTTATTAGACAAAAAATTGTATTAGAAAGGAAAAAAAAAATTATCTATTTCTTCTTTTTCTAAAAAAACTACATATTTTGCAATTTATTTATATAAAAAGAATACATTTTCCAACTTATCTCTTTTTTTTAAAAAGTTTTTTTATCATAAAAACTTTATATTTAAAATCTGGATAATGACACTATTACTACAATTTTGCTAAGATATTTGTTTCCTTTTTACGATGATTACAATTAGACTATAATATTGGATAAACGAATCTCAAATATTGAATTCATAATTAATGTTGAACATAAAACATAAGAAAAGTAATTAAAAAAAGAGTCAACTCAGAATAATCAATTCGAGTCTATCACTTTATTCCACTCACATTAATTACCAAAAATGTTATGAAAATCTAGATAGCGTTTCACATATTCACAGGGTCAAAAAAGGAAATAACAAAAAGAAGAAAAAAGAGAAACTTCTGGAAAAAGAAAAGGAAGCCACATACGCTCTTCTAGCGCATTCCTATACTCTTTCCTTCTTTGTGGTCCCCTTTTCACTTTTTTAAATTCCAACTTTACCCTTGTTCTTCTTCTTCGTTCTCTTTTTTTTATTTTTGTTTTTGTTGTTGTCTTCTGGAACTTCCGATCTGTCTCTCCTCTTCTCTCTCTTTCTTATCAATACGTTCCTCTCAGAACATTCTGGAACTTCACAACATAATCTCTCTCTCTCTCTATCTCTAGCTTCGTGATCATCGTGTGTCTCTGTGTTCAATCTGGATTGTGACAATCTCTTTCTTTCTTGGTTGGTGTAGATTACGTCAAGAGAGAGATAGAGAAGTTTTTGGATTTGGTTCTAATGGGTCTGTGATAGACGTTTCCTTTCTCTTCTCTGTCTAGTTTCTGTTTTGAGATCTCTATGTTTCCAACTTTCTTCAAAGCTCATTCCCATTGGTAGATTTCATCATTATCTTAATTTGGGTATTGGGATTAAGGAAAGTTTAGATTTTTGATCTATAACTCATGCCGGGGGAACAAACCGGAGAAACTCCGACGGTGGCCGGAGTTGGCGGCGGTGGAGCTGGTTGTAGCGCCGGGAATAGTGGTGGAAGTAGTGGATGTGGTGCTGGTGGTGGCGGTGGTGGTAGTGGTGGAGGTGGTGGCGGAGGAGGAGATTCACAGAGGTCAATTCCGACGCCGTTTTTGACGAAAACGTATCAGCTTGTGGAAGATCCGGTTTACGACGAATTGATCTCGTGGAACGAAGATGGAACCACTTTTATTGTGTGGCGACCAGCTGAATTCGCTAGAGATCTTCTTCCCAAATACTTCAAACATAATAACTTCTCGAGTTTTGTTCGTCAGCTCAATACTTACGTGAGTCTCAATATACGTTTGAATCGAAATTTTCAGTTATTAGGTTTTTTAGTAGTGAGCTCTTATTTTGGTTTATTATTGGTTTTAGGGATTTCGAAAAGTAGTTCCAGATCGTTGGGAGTTTTCTAATGATTGTTTTAAGAGAGGTGAGAAGATTCTGCTTCGGGATATTCAACGGCGGAAAATCTCTCAGCCTGCTATGGCCGCGGCTGCTGCAGCGGCGGCGGCAGCCGTAGCGGCTTCGGCTGTTACAGTAGCAGCTGTTCCTGTTGTAGCTCATATTGTTTCTCCATCGAACTCTGGAGAAGAACAGGTTATATCGTCTAATTCTTCGCCTGCGGCTGCTGCTGCTGCTATAGGAGGAGTGGTTGGTGGTGGTTCTTTGCAGAGGACAACGAGCTGCACCACTGCACCAGAGCTGGTTGAGGAGAATGAGCGATTGAGGAAAGATAATGAGCGATTGAGGAAAGAGATGACAAAGCTTAAAGGATTGTATGCGAATATCTACACATTAATGGCGAATTTCACACCGGGTCAAGAAGATTGTGCGCATTTGTTACCTGAAGGGAAACCTTTAGATCTTTTACCGGAGAGACAAGAGATGAGTGAAGCCATTATGGCTTCTGAAATAGAGACAGGGATTGGTCTGAAACTTGGTGAGGATTTGACTCCAAGGTTGTTTGGGGTTTCTATTGGGGTCAAGCGAGCTAGAAGAGAAGAAGAATTGGGTGCTGCAGAGGAAGAAGATGATGATAGACGAGAAGCTGCTGCCCAAGAGGGAGAACAAAGTTCTGATGTTAAGGCAGAGCCAATGGAGGAGAATAACTCCGGTAACCATAATGGGTCGTGGCTTGAACTCGGAAAATGAAAAACACTTGCCGATTCAGAGGCATTGTTGAATATGCAAGAAACTGTTACTGATCCCCATTGCATAGGCAAGCCATTGCGCTGTCCCGGACGGAAAATGGGGATGTGTTCGGTCATAAGAGGACAGATGTTCATTGAGTTGGGGTAGTACAAAAGTATCTAAAAACACTGATTCTACCATCCTGAGTTGTTCCTGATTTCAGATGTTGCCTCCTGAATCTTCTTCTTGATGGAACTGAAACTATTCTGGCTTGCTGTGCTCCAGTGAGTGGATGTGCTTCTCACGATTTCGGATAAAGCAGGCAGATTCAATGTTACATCTTCATATTCTGCAACAAATAGCAGGAATCAATGGTTTTTAAGAGTTATGGCAATGTTGATACAGAATCATTTCTTTTGAGTTCAAAACAATTGTAGCTCTCTGACTTGTAATGATCTTAATGAAATTTATCTCTCTTATTTAAAGATGGTCCAAGTTCTCTAGTGGTCGTGTGTGTGTTTTTACCTGTTGACATAGGAAGCTCGTACTGGCGCTTTAAGAATTTGGAGGCGTTACGATCTTTCTTGTGGCAAAGAACTCTAACAAGAGTTTGTGCATCCTCCAAGCGCCGCTGCTCTGAACTCACCCCCATGTTGATGAGCTCGCTCGCAGTCATTAGCATCTGAATTAGCATATCGCTCTGCCACAACGGACATAATCCGTAACACTTTGGTATCTCATAATTTCTAAGAAAGGAACTAAGTTTGCAATTTGCAAGTGAGCAAAATATATTTACCTCGAGAGAGTACAAGTCGAGGATCTCTTTCGCCTGTTTCGCTTCTTGCTCAACTAGTGAACGAGGAAGTCCCTCCCCATCGGCAATGAAGAACTCCTACAAGGGGACACACGCCGTAGGTTAAGTACACAGATTGGAACTGCCTAATCCACGGATCAAGACCCGGTTCTCATATGCAAAATGGCCGAACCTCAAAATCAAAGTAGAAAATCTAGTTTCTAGTATTTTTTAATATTGTCTTTATCTGAAACTAATTGGATGCAGGGAGTATACAAGATGATAGAGCTCGAAAACTTTGGTTTCCAGTAGAATAAGTACGGAATTTCAAAATAAGAATATAAGTTGCTTACTTTCAAAATACTGAGATCTTCTTCCATCAAGGTGATGTCAGAATCCGAAAAGGCACGGGTTGGCCCTCCATCAAGTAGTACTCGAACATAGGCTTCCTATGGGAGAGAAGCATGCCATTTTTGTGGGCATAAAAGAGGTTAGAGTTAGTTAACTTGTTTCCATATGCAAAAGAGAAAAGAAGTGTTACCAGAGCGGATCGGCAGATGCTTAACACCACCATATCCCGTGAGTCCTCATAACTCAAACTGCATACAGTATCAAGGACCTGTGCATTGCATTTCCTAGTGTAAGTTCATGCTTAGTAGAACGGGGTGAATAAAAGAAAGAGATGATTTTGGTTTACTGAATCAATGTGAGGGAGTATTCTTTCCAAGCGGGCGCCTTCGACTGTGCCATTGTACAACTGTATAAGGAACATGTCTCTCAGATCCCAGAAAATCGCTCTTGCCCCTGACAAAAAGCAACAATAAATACAGAAACCAGAGCTAAACCGACTTCTTTGTCGTTGATAACACAAAAGTCTTAAAGAGTAACACAATCCATCCAACATTCTCACTCATCCATGAGGATCAACCAATAAAAGAGGAATGCGTACTTTTGCCAAAGAACTGAAACATGATTAATATGTATGGCTTATTCACGAGTATCTCAGATAACGACAGAAAATTTGATAATGCATCTTATGTAAGTCTTCAAATAGTATTAAAATGCTAAAGCCATCTAGTTTGTGGATAAGAAGATTGTGCATTCAGAAAGTTTGAATCTTGACACTTATCAAGGTTGCAGGGAACTGGTTCAAGTTTGGACAGAGTTTTCAGCTTTTCTCAAATTTAAAGTGCTGCATAACACGAGAATTTGTATTAGCTTACCAATTAGGTCACGGGTTTTGGTTATGCAATTGGCATTGGTGTCCCTGAGGCTGTCATAGGTGGTAGCAAAGAGTTCATCAACAGCTTCACTATGCGTCAGTGAATTCTCCACTTCAGCTTCATCAGTCTCGATTTCTGAAGCAAAAAAATCATGCAAAATGAATCCGCCAATGCACATTTCAACACTAGACAACCATCAAAATTAAGAGAAAAACGTATAATCCAAAGTGAATGAGCGTACCTGATCTCTTGTTGAGAGAGGCTTCAACAAGTGTCAAAGATTTCCTTATGCCTACTTCTGTTGCACTGATTTGTTTCTGGATATACTGATCCATGAACACAAAAATACATTAAAAATAAAGAAGCTATTGTTTAGTTTTAATAGGAATTTATGAAGGTTTAGCTTGGAAGAACACACTTACACAGAGTGTATTCAATATTATGCAGAGTTTTGGTATCGTCAGTTCATCCAGTTTCTTAACTATTTTATTATCTGGCTCACTAAACTCGAGTGACTTCCTCTTCATTACTGGCATTACATTTTCTGTGAATCGAGTTAAAGGAGGAGCTGACGGATACAGAAACTTCTTGTCAACTGCAGATAGAGGCTAATTGTCAATATATCACAGTATGCTTCTGAAAAGTTGCTTAATTTAACACATGTATTCAAAATGTTTTCGTATCGCCTTTGGATTTGGACAAGAGATTCTATATACACTAATACTATAATCTTAATCTCACGGAAGTCCCATACAAAGAAACACAACAATAAATCATGCATGTTGCATGTAATCTACCAGACACATATAAGCCTGCTCAAGCATGTGTCTCTAGATATTGACATAAGAGAAAATAATTTTATATAGCATGTTCCATGGTTATGCAAGAACTTGACTCTGTAACAACTGTTAGAAAGATGTAGGGTTGGTCAATACCTAGTTGATCGAAAACTCTCTGAAGATAAGTATCCAAGCTATGGTAAATTAATGAGAGAAGAGCTTGGAGATGTGTGATATCAACAGGTAGATGTAAACCAAACAGCTGAGACACAGTCTGCAGAGTACGTGAAATGAGATAGTAAGACGGCAAATATATTGTGTGCAGCACTAAAAAGTAAAGGTAGGACGAATCATACTAGAAGTAAAGCAAGAACGTAAACAAAAACAACAAGTAAATCAAGAGGTAACACAAAGCAAAGAAAATTGTTTTAGCATACTGAACTCCCACAGTTTGCACACTATTCAGAATAATCATGTCATGAAAGTATGTAGGTCTACATACCTCTTCTATGATCCTGAATATTTCAACGATTGATGCAGCATGTCTTTGTTGAACTGATAGAGGCTCCCACTCCTGTTCATGGAAAAGCTTTACGATTAAAAAAAAAAATTCCATCTTTTGGACATTCATACTTTGGATTTGATTGATTATGGAAAGTGATGGAAGGTCTGTATATGTTAAATATTTCTGACTTCACGGATCCTTCATTTCATTCAGTCTATATTATCACTTCAAACTATATATGATGCAACTTTTGTTTGCTTCAAACATTTTCTCAATACAGTGATCCATCAAAATAGTTTCCCTTATGGCCAAACTTTAATGTCTATCTACTGTCGACAGAAATCAACATGTGAATGTTTTGCCAAGAATATATAACCTCGATTTCAAAAGCTCGCCTAGTCCATTGTAAGATATGATCATGTTGAGAGATAAGCCAGTCCAGCATTACTGGTTTGACAGCCTTTTCTATCTGCACATAAACCGATGGATAGTCTCTTTTATGACTTATTGACATGTTAAATTGAGTTAGCAAACCAGAAAACTGAGAAGTGATATAATTTTGTTCTGAAATCCAATCTATATAAGAAATCTTGTCAGTGACCTCGTAATTCTTCAACTTATGGAAGTAAGGTTTGCGCAACTTAGATTTGCTATGGCAATTATACAGTTGAGTTAACTCTTCCTGTAACATATAAGCAGCAGGGACTACTTTTCTAACATCACCAGAGAGGGATGAAACTCCTTCGAGGAAAGGTGTCTGCTCCAGTAGAACAAGAACAATTATAAATATAGATACAAGTGACAACCTTTTTTCTTAAGTATTGTAAAATGCTTAGGGACAAACCAGTCTTTCTCCATAAAACCGATGTAGCAGCATGGCCGAGATCATCATACATTCGGGTAACCATTTGGAGAAAACTGGGACAAACTCGTTGATCTCTACTTTTGCGATGACGGTTAGTTCATTTGCAAGCAGAGCTAGAGCATGCGTACGCTCACCATGAGATTTCACGTAAGCAAAATGCGCAGCCTAGGAGGATAAAATATCGAATTAAAGTATATCTTTACATCATAAGATAGAACGATAAAAGAAGTGGCTTATACAGTATAGAAAATTAGAAATACAAGTAACCAATACAAACTGACCCTGGCACATGCACCTTTGATAGAGTTCTGAACATAGGATTGTATCTTATCACTAACATCATCACTCAAGGTATCCAGCTTGATAAGCTGCTAAAGAAAAACGATATATATCAACAAAGATCACCCAAGTATTCCTCCACATCACAAGCTGCAGTTCCTTTCTTTATATCCAACTAGGAACTTTTCTATCAACAGCCAAACACTTTATACATAAAACATAGTCATGCCACGCCAGAAAATTGTCTAACCCTAGCTAGTTAGTTGTACTGCCGAAGAGCACATTAAAGTTATACAAATGTCAGCATGAAAATTAAAAAGCTAGTTTGAAACTGCTAGTTTTGGGATAAGCGTTTTTGCAAGAATGTTAACTTCAACTCAATATATATAAGTCAAATATTAAGACATAAATAGCAGAAGGCAAAGGAAAACACCAACCTCAGTTCTGGTACAGTCAGCTGGAGGAAGTCCAACTGTTGATGCCAATCTGACAAGCATTCCAAAATCACGAGGTTTCTGAGGAGTAGAAGATAAAAGAAAAAAAAAAACGATGCTTATTATGATGTCCTGATGGAGTTGCAAAAACAGATATCGAGGAGATAGATTAACAATAATGAAAAAGGTATTTCGTCAGTTAGGACGTAGCCAAAATCTTATGATCTTGGTTACCAAGAAAAAGAGGACAGTTTACGACACAGTGATATGGTACCAAGAATTTTGGCCAGAAGATTCGAAAAGAATATGCAACATTATGTAAATTATAAGGTCGTTGCCACTGATCGAGAACTGACCTTACCAAAGTGTAGATGATAGTCCTGAAGTTTATCATCACACCAAGCACTAACTGAAGTTAAAATAGCCTTCACAAGACCTAAGTGTATGTCAGTTCCAATGGTTTGCCTTGAACATACTAGATGACTTAAATAAAGATCTTCCTTCGGGTTGCCACTTTCAGCAGAAGTAACTTTCTGCAACTCCTGAATTGTGCTCCCTAGAAGAGAAGGCTCACCTGTGCACACAAACTTCCCAGGAAAGGAGCACATGTGATGGCTATCTTAAACTCGTGTCTGGATAAATTATGTATGCAGCATACATGCATCGGTACAGTGAGGATCATATAACATTTAAGAAAACTCAACATTTAGTACTTTAACTATTGCGTAGCAGCAAGGGGTAGGACTTAAGCCTGGTTTACCGTTTATCCAACTGTGAGTTTAGATGCCCTAAATTTTGGCTTCCCTAAACAAGATTACTATTTACATTATATACATGTGTAGGTGTGTGCGCGACTTGAGTATTTATACCTTTGAATTTAAACACGAAACAGACCGATGTTATTGATGATATGTTATTTGTACTCAATGGTACATAGAGCTCTAAGCTATCTTTTTGTGCACATCCAAATAGTGATCAGTTAGATAGAGCAGATTTTTGAAGAATAAGTGATAAGACGTACCTGTTGGAAAAGAACCCATCCATATATTGCACTATGTAGATTCTCAGTTATGCCCAATGTCGACCAAATTGATTTCATATGGAAAAGCATTGATGAGGCATCCTGACATGTATATGAAGTCAGGGAAAATAATGCATGACATAAATGATAAGAAGAAAAACAAGGACTAAGAAAATCTACCTCTATGACTTGACCCTCATCAAGAGTATCAAATACACCAAATAATAGTTTCTCATAGAGTCTAATGTTCAAATGGTAGATAGCAGTCCAGTAATAAGTTTCTTCTTCAATACCACATCGGCCTGGTAGTGATGACAACTTTGAAGCCACCTGCCTTATAGACGATAGAACCTCAATACGTAGTGAAGCAGATACTACAACATCCCATTCCTATGCCAGCCAAAAATAGTTTTAGATTCAAGAAAAAGTCTGTTAAGTCATATCACTAGATGAGAATTTGCTGGCTACGAAACATCCAGATCACAATTATAGTGCGCACCTTTGAGTCTCTAATCGTTGCAAGGCATTTTCTCATAGTTGCTCGTTCGTTTTTCTCCAGACTAGGTGAGAAACAGAGGACTTCTTCTAGTAGGTTAGCCTACATTGACGATGGAAAAAAGCACATAATTCAATGACTGTAGCAATAAAGCTGAGCAAATTTTCGTTGCCTTTCAGATATTTTGAATATGCATGTCGACGTGTTTATGTAAATGTCCACAGGACCGCAGAATGCTGTAGAAGTAAACAAAATTCGCAATCCATCCGAGATCACAAGCTACATGTGCGTAATGAAGCAGGTTACGTTTTAGCTTAAGCTGTGGAAGAAAAGCTATGCCTATGTGCCAATCAGTCATATCTTTTTCTCATCCAGACTTGCATAATATTATCATATGATCTACGGCAAACCATGAAATCCAAGAAATGGCTCAAAGAAGTTTCATAAGGACGACAAGAAAAAATAGCACTGTAGTTTGTTATCACCTGTCTAGTCTTCCACTTCATGTAGAGCTTTTCATTAGGAAAATCTGATTTGAATATTCCAACCAAAAGCCCCAATGCTAACTGTGGAAGATCAATTTGTTCACCTGTCCTTAATGTTGCCAACTGTACCAGATTTCTCCGTATGCATGTATCCATCTTTGATGAAATCTATAAAGCAGAAACAGTAAGATTAACACAAGTGATGCAAACGAAGTTAAGTTGAAATATCGAACTGCTAATTATATTGGTAAGTAAAGAAAATGCTAGCTTATACTTATAGTATAACTAATGATTTTGAAGCTTGCCTGCATCTGTACACGGATCATGTTGATGACCTCTGAGTGTGTATTAGAGATCTGAGGCTGCAGATGTGGTTTATCTTTTCTTTTCAAACTTAACATTAGTCTAGAGCTTTTTTCTATCTTTCTTCTATGAGTAGGATACGCCTCAACACTGTTTGTTAAGAAACTAAGAAAATGAGAGACACCACACAGATCTATCTGGAAAAAGACTGCAAGGCTGCACCATAGGCAACACAGAATAGAGATGTATGAAGGAGAAAAGAGAGTGAGTACCTTGAAAGCAACATAGAAGCAATCATTAATTCATATGCTGCTTCTCGTAAATCATCATCCGATAACCCTTCAAAATCCCTAACATCATGTATCAGTTCACTCGAAAGATGGTAAACCAAAAAGATCAAGATTCGCGAAAACACATATAGTAATCTAGGACAGAAAATTCAAAAAACAATTGCCTAACTAAATACCTGTTCTCAAGGGTGGCAAGCCAAGAGGAATGATTTTGATAGGTTTCACGGGTTTGATGTCAGGTGTTTCCTCTTTAAATACATAGTTGTCTCTAGCTGAAGGAGTATTAGAAGAATCCATGTGACGCGACATGTCTGCACCATTGTTACTGGATTTTTCAATGTTAACTGGAGGAGGAGGCATACGATGAGGAGGAGAACCTGCTAAATCCGGACTCGACACAAGAAAATAGGAATCTCCAGACTCAGAGTGTATCTGCAAATTTAAAGCATCAAAACTAATCATCTTCAGGATTATTAATCATCATCAACAAAAGGTATTAGTGTTTGACATCCACAGCTTAAGCCAGATGAATTGCAAATGTTTTACTTCCAATCGTCACCACTCTACTTCACACCAATAATACATTTTCATGAATTGTATACCAACAGCTTGAAGTGTTTACTATAACTATAGTTCCCATCGAGGTAAGCAACAAAACAATCAAGAAAAGTTATCACTGTATGTCTGTATCACTTCAATTATACGCAGATGCCATTTAAAATGCAAATTTTCTAAGCTCAATTAAACGTATAAGGAAACCAACAAACACGGATCATTATAGAAACGTTTCCTTACTGTTACAGGGTATGATGAATCAAAATTGTATTTCTCTCTGCCCTTGGATACATCAACTACACCACCTGCATTCGTGTTCACAAAATGGAGTGTTTCAGCAATTTCTGATAGATTTGCAAATCAAAACAACGAAGCAGAGAGCCAATTTTTCCATTACCCTAACTGTGTAGAAACCTTAATCGTCAACAAAATTTAGAAATCAGACGAAAACAATTCACAAATTTATAAACTAGTGTGGGAAAAGCTGAGAAAACCATTAAACACTTGTGCAAACTCAGAGATAGATACTAACGAAGGATGGATTATTTTCTCAGCGTAAACTCACCGGATTTCACGCAATCTAAAACATAATCGGCACTGAGAGCATCCAAATCAGCCGGAGAAAGAGAAGTAGGGGAACCAGAAGGGGAACGAAGCTCTTTTACCAAACCCGAAGACATAAGAAACTCCATGAGCTTGCGGCGATCGTTCCGGTAACGCTGCAACAGAGAATCCATCTTTGACTCCCGTTAGAATCAGGAAACGAAAAAATCGCCTCTGACCTAGAGCGTATAATTTGAAATCCAGGAAGAAGAATGGAGCTGCAGAGAGGCTTTTTCAGCGTGTACTTTGTTGTCCCCTCTCCATGGAAGAAGGTGAGAGAGCTTTGGGTTTAGGGGGAAGCGCGGAAAAAGCACGAGGACTGATCAGCAAAAGACCAAAATAACCTTAGAAAGATCCTTTTCATATTCTGACATGAATCTGACTTTTCTTTTCTTTTTGGTAAGTCCTTAAATGTTTTTGAATCATTCGTAACGACGGAACAATTAATTTCCTGTTAACGATGTCGTTTTGAATTTCTTGGTAAGTCCTTTTAATTTCTTGTTAACGATGTCGTTAAAAGAACGTTTGTTTTATACTGTGACCATTTTCTTTGTGATCGGTGACCGCGCCGATTGTTTCTGATCATTGACCACGCCGGTTTACGATTTTCAAATATCTTTTTGATTTTGTAATTAATAAACGAGAAACACAAAGCTCAGTTGTTTCCACGTTCCACACCAAGAAAATTAAAAAATAAAGTAGGACTAATCCAACGATTTATTCCTACATACTATCAATAGGCGCATTGACGCATTGTAATAGAAGATCAGGAGAAAGAGATATGGACTAGATTTTCTAACTGCACAACACTAAAACACGAACCAGAGTTTACATATATCTGAAACGTTCTGGTCTGGGATGGTTCGTTCGGATTGATCCTAGAACCAGAACAGATTTTACTAGACTTCGTTGTTTGCGTTCTTCAAGATGTTAAACTTGCAGAGCGGGCAACGTGAGTTTATATGAAGCCATTTATCGATGCAAGTGCAATGAAAGTGATGGTTACAAGGGAGTTCTCTAAGTTCAACTCCATCTTCATATTCACAGAGACAGATGCAGCATTCCTGCAGAATCATAAGAAGCCATGCGTTATCAATTTTACACACTTTCAAAATGTACAACTTGATAAGAATGTGGAAATGGGATTGTACCGCGTCTTCTGGAGAGAGCGAGCGTTCAATAGGTGAATCTGTTCCACATTCCGTCATTATTCCCCGTGCTTTGCCTGAGAGCTTTTCAACATTGCCAGTTTTTGTAAATCTGAATTTCGGCATTTGATCTATGTCGTTCTTCGATGCTCCCTCCTGTTTTGCGCAACAGATTTACATCACAAGATGATACATGTAGATCATGCTTTGAAGCTGGATTTTGCTAATTCTATGTAGATGAAAGAACATTTTGTTATGGGAAAAGAGCTTACCTGGTCGGCAACAGCATATAGAATTGCAATTATACATGGAAGACAACAGCAAACAGCAAGGCCGATAACACAAGCCAATGCAACACAGAACACAACAAAGAAAACATCGAAACCGAGAAAAATGATACACAGCCTGCAAGTCAAAAACACCAAAGTACAAGTTGTTTATATAACTCCCACAACGATACAACTTCACAAAGAGACTCTGAAAAAGAAGCCTACCAATAGAGCTGAGGAGAGTCACTAGATAGTGTTTGGCCTCCTGCAGAAACCCAGTAGAATCCAATTATCCACCAGATGAATGAGAACATCGTATTGGCTGATTCAAGATGCTTCGCAGGATTACTGATACCATCAAAACAATGTGGATCAACAAGAATCATACGAAAACAAAAGAAACTCAGACAAACAATAAACAAGGACCAAAATAGCCTAAACTATCTCTTAAGACTCCACAACAAGACCAATTGCTTCACATCAAGCTTGATATCAATATTCACCAATATGAAAAATAGGTCACACAAAAAGCTACATTGATTCACAGATACAATACCATCAACTAACATTAACCTAAAAACCTAGATTCCACATTTCAATGTATATACAGTGAACAATTCGAAATTAGAAACTCCAATTCCAGATCAATCAGAGATACTGTACCTAGTCTCTCCTCTATCCTCCAATTGCGCTAACGAAACATATTGCTGCGACGAAGAATTCGTCAACCCAGAACCACCACCATCCTCCGGGTGACGTCGTCGTCTCCTCCGCCTATACTCAACACAAACACAAGCCATATGTAACCAACATTGAATCCCATAACCAACAACCCAAACTCTCAACGGCATATTAGGCTTCTCGTCACGGCTAAGTATCAGAACAGCAACACCGATGGCAACAAAAGCAAGATTCCACAAAATGTCAAGAAACACCACAGGTTTAGAATACGCCCAATCACTTTGTCTCTCTTCTAATTGCTCAGCAGCGGTTTCTCTAACGAGCATCGATGGTTCACGCATCATTCTCCGGCTACCAGCGTGACGGAGGAACCTCGCTGCTTCTCTTAGACCTTGTCGTCTAGCGGATCGATGAATTGGATTGGATTCTTCATCTACGCTTATGGTTCTTGTAACGGTGGGAGGAAGAAATGGTGTAGTGTCGATGATTCCGTCGGAATTTGATCTACCGATGTGAGTAGGTAGAGATGATGAATCTGATTCTGTTGTTGTGTTCGTCGTCGTTGATGATGATGATGACATTGTGAAGCTTGTGTGATTCTCAATTTTGATCGATGATTGCCATGGATTGAGATTTGTTCTTAAAAAAGGGTTTGGAGATTTTGGACGTACAACTTTTTCAGAAAAGTGAGAGAGAGAGAGAAATAAAGAAACGATAACGTGAGGAAAATTAAAAAGGTTTTGGAGATGTTTCCATGGTCCCTATACTCTCTCGGTCTCTCCTCCTGTTTTCGGTGTCTTTACATTTTTACCATTTATAGTTGCTAATTGTAGTGTTGTGGTCCATTTGAATTTGCCATTTGGGTGTCAAAGCAATTGACTTTTGGTATGGTATGAGTTACAATGCTAAAATGTTTGACATTGAAATATATGAATGTTTGAAAATCATAATTTGATTAATTTCTAACATAAGCAAAAACAAATGAGTAAAAAATAAACACAATCCAATCGGATAAATATTTATTCGATTAAAATTTACTGGTTGTTTCATACAGTTTTGGTTCAGTAGTTCTTCGCAAAAAAAAAAAAAAGTTTTGGTTCAGTAGAGTGAGTAGTTGAGTAGGTGAACCAACGTTTAAATGGGTCAACGAACCCACTTTAAATAAATATGGGCCTTACGTTTTGTCTAGCCCATATAGTATGGCTTTTCTTGTTAAAAAAATAAAAACTGGTCATGATGCTTAATATGACTTCTTTTCGTCTTCTTCTTTCGTCTTCTTCTTCAGCGCCTGAATGTTTCCTGTTTAAACGTATCTGCCATGGCGGCAAAATCCCAGAAAACCCTCGTTCTGCTAGCGAATTTAATCAAGTTTCCTCCATTAAAAGCTTTTTCTCTCTTAAATTCTCCAAATTTCCATGAATTTCAACACACACACGAATCAATCTCAATCCTTCTTCGTCTCCTTCTCTCTGGGAACTTATTCTCTCACGCTCAATCACTTCTTCTACAAGTAATCTCCGGAAAAATCCACTCCCAATTCTTCACATCTTCCTCTCTGTTACACTATTTGACAGAATCAGAAACGTCAAAAACAAAGTTTCGTCTCTACGAGGTAATCATCAATTCCTATGTTCAATCTCAATCCCTAAACTTATCAATCTCTTACTTCAACGAAATGGTCGATAATGGTTTTGTTCCTGGATCGAATTGCTTCAACTATCTCTTAACTTTCGTTGTTGGGTCATCTTCTTTCAATCAATGGTGGAGTTTCTTCAACGAGAACAAAAGCAAAGTTGTTTTGGACGTGTATAGCTTTGGGATTCTGATCAAAGGTTGTTGTGAAGCTGGTGAGATTGAGAAAAGCTTTGATCTTCTTATTGAATTGACAGAGTTTGGGTTTTCTCCAAATGTAGTTATCTACACTACTTTGATTGATGGGTGTTGCAAGAAAGGTGAGATTGAGAAGGCTAAAGATTTGTTTTTTGAGATGGGGAAACTTGGATTAGTGGCTAATGAGCGTACTTACACGGTTTTGATTAATGGGTTATTCAAAAACGGGGTTAAGAAACAAGGGTTTGAGATGTATGAGAAGATGCAGGAAGATGGAGTTTTCCCTAATCTCTATACTTATAACTGTGTGATGAATCAGCTTTGTAAAGATGGAAGAACAAAAGATGCATTCCAAGTGTTCGACGAAATGCGTGAGAGAGGGGTTTCTTGTAACATTGTCACTTATAATACTTTGATTGGTGGGTTATGTAGAGAGATGAAGTTGAATGAGGCAAATAAAGTTGTGGATCAAATGAAGAGTGATGGAATCAACCCGAATCTGATTACGTATAACACTTTGATTGATGGGTTTTGTGGTGTGGGAAAATTAGGGAAGGCGTTGAGTTTATGCAGAGATTTGAAGTCAAGAGGTCTGTCTCCGTCCCTCGTCACGTATAATATCCTAGTTTCCGGGTTCTGTAGAAAAGGAGATACTTCAGGAGCAGCTAAGATGGTTAAGGAGATGGAAGAGAGAGGGATTAAACCGTCGAAAGTAACATACACGATACTTATCGACACATTTGCTCGTTCGGATAACATGGAGAAAGCAATTCAGCTTCGACTATCAATGGAGGAACTAGGATTAGTCCCGGATGTTCATACCTATAGTGTATTGATTCATGGGTTTTGCATCAAAGGTCAAATGAATGAAGCATCTAGGCTTTTTAAGTCGATGGTCGAAAAGAATTGTGAACCGAACGAGGTTATATACAATACGATGATTCTTGGTTATTGTAAGGAAGGTAGTTCTTATAGAGCATTGAAGTTGCTTAAGGAGATGGAAGAGAAAGAGTTGGCTCCAAATGTTGCTAGCTACAGATATATGATTGAAGTTCTTTGTAAAGAAAGAAAATCGAAAGAAGCTGAGCGTTTAGTTGAGAAGATGATTGATTCAGGGATTGATCCATCTACTTCAATCCTTAGTTTGATCTCTAGAGCCAAAAACGATTCACATGTAAGCTCAAAATAATGATTAGAGCAGTTTTAATCTGAGATAAATTACCGATAATGCAACAACCTAAGCTATGCAGCTACATGCATACACCTAGTCGAGAAATTATGACTTGCATTTTGATGATTTATTCTCAGTTTTGATTACAATCAGAAGGAGCCAGCATCCATGGTGTTTGATGGTTTGATGGTTTGTGAGCTCAGAGTATAACCGCCGAGTCTTAAAATTTCCAACTGCGGATCCAAGATTCTTCTGACTAGAGCAATGCGATCGACTTCCTTACCAACCCGAGCCTTGCAAAAGTCCTTGTAGCTAATGTAGAAAGTTGCATCATAGGCGTCAAGTCCCATATTAACAGAGACCCCGGGGCTTCTTGAAATTTCCATAGCCACTTTAAGAATCTTCAAACTGGTTAGACCATGTGTGATATGGTTCCTGAAAGATGTGGCCACAACAAGCTCCAAATAGAGAAGAATCCATGCATTGTCTTCGATCTGTGACTTGTCCAGCACGTAAAATCGGCCAGTGTCATCATTGAAAGGATCCTCCTCTAGGGGTAACTTAGAATCGCAATACTCGCGTAATATGAAATCCAACTCCATACCGGCGTCGAGGATATCTTCAGTAAGTTTGATGTTTTTCTTGGTTTCCCCTATACAAAGATTAACTAGATCATAACCCGTGCTATACAGCACGGGCATTAATATTTTTTATAAATTAAATTGTATACTTTGTTTGAATTACACAAGAAATAGTATAGTA
>Ga0041059_1000854_pt1 | contig 24007 bp, 10 predicted proteins | sample AraColnosormetaG_FD_56232 | JGI IMG/M metagenome (GOLD analysis project Ga0041059, IMG submission 56232) | Arabidopsis roots microbial communities from North Carolina, USA - Col MF nosort | ecosystem: Host-associated > Plants > Roots > Unclassified | place: USA: North Carolina | collected... | reverse complement strand
ATATATATATATATATATATATATATATATATGATAGTTTTAGTTTGATATGTTAAGTATCTTAAGTGGCATAAACAGCGTACCTTTAATCCTGAATATCCAAAAAAATTTAATGGAGAAAAGAAACAATTGAAATGGTGACAAAATGCATAATACATGCCTATCCTTATTTTAAGCCTTTTCTAAATCATCCAATATCAAAATCTATGGATTATGGCTGATACCATCCGTTTAGTCGAGTGGATCATATATTACGTCTATATTTTATTTAGATGTTGATATATATATATATATATTTTGATAACTAGGGGTATTCTAAGGCAAATTTTAGACTAATCTTTGAAATCTATGGAAATTTGGTGTTACTTGTAATTGAAAGCGTTTACGGATAATCATATTGCTACGTATAAAAACATTTCTGAGACATTTGCATGGGAATCAATTTTCTGACTTATATCCATATAGAAATTCACACTTCAAACATGAGCCACTAATTCATTTGGTTGGATGATGATATCTGAATGTTAGATATTGATATGAAATATGTGAATATGTTTGTTGTCCCTATATATTTGCAGAGTGTGATATATATTGGAAGTCGTCGGCACTAGACTACATAGTTAAATGGTCCAAACAAAATTCAAAGTCAATTTAATAAACATTCAACGCCACTTGTTTTTCTTGTTTTATGTAACTAAAATTCAAAGATTTCTGCCAAAAAAGCCCAAAAGTCTTCTAACTATCATTGAATCATCCGCTTTAATCAAATTATTTTTTCTCTTACCGTTAGTTTTTACTATCTCTAATAACTTTCTCTTTAACATCGACAAAACTCACAACTGTCATATTTTAACAATGGTTCCAAATTTTGTTTTTGTTAGCGGGTTTGATTATTCCAAATTTTAGTGAACTGGAATGGAACAAATTCTCCTGTGAATAGTTAGAAGACAAGGCAAAACAAAATTCTTCAATTTTTCTTGTGCTTTTTGTTTTTTCCTGTGAAGATGTTAGTGTATTATTAGGGATATAAATAGGTACTTACCAAAAAAAAGGGATATAAATAGGTGATTCGATAAACAAATATAACATATTATCAAAGAGAGAGAGAGATAGAGTGAAAAATGGAAGAGAAGAGTGCTTCACAATTGGGACTTGTGGTGTTTCTTCTATTGTTTCTTTTGGTCCCAACCCATACGGAGTCTTCCCTGCCTTCTCAACAAGAATCACTCCCAGTGATCGGTTAGTGTTTCTCTCACATATTCATATATACATAAACAAACCAATATCCGAAAAAATGATTATCTAATCTAGAACTAGAAAGGAAAAAAAAAACTATTGAAGTAGGTCTTTTTGGTTAACTATCCATGTTTTCTAGAAGAAAAATCCAAACTAATTTCAGGAGTACATACAATTACCAATTGAATTCGAAGTGGTGAAATTAATATGGCTTCTATTAAAATTACTAAATGGGTTTTTACTTTTTACGATTAAAAAAATACTATTCGTAAATTGAAAGCTATGGAAGAGTTATGCCAATTTTAAAGCCTTTTTAACAATTAATTATATTATAAAAATTATATAAGTTTGAAAATACAGAAACTGAAATTTTGATGCTAAAATATTCGTAAACTTTTAAAGCCAGACCAAAGTATTTGTACATTTCTTTAAAAAAGAAACTGCAGCCACATATATAGGATGTATTTTCTTTCCTTTGCTTGCATATTAGCATTTTTTGAGTCTTATGAAGCTTAGAACATAAAAAAAGTATTTAGATTTTTGTGAAGTTATAGTTTTATACCATTTTAAAATATAATGTTTTTTATCAAGAGTCATCACTGTATTTTATAAACTAATTTATTTTTTTGACTGCAACACTTATTTTCATTGATTAGACACATAAATATATAACTTTATTTTTATTTTTGCAGGATCGTCAAGGAGGTTGATGAGTACCTATAAGACCAACAGTAACATAGATTTTGAGGGATCAATCAGTGGACAAGCCGGTGGTGGTCAACAAAATCCCTAGTTTACCTTTCTCCATCGTCGTTCCCGATTACTATGGAGGCTACTAGACTTCAAATATATGTATTAATTATCATATATGAATAAAAAAAATATATTACGCAATTATAAGTCATGGTTTTTAGCAGATACGCCTTTAGTCTAGTGATACCCTTGTGAAAATCATTTGGAAACTGCTGGACTCAAATCTTCTCTATAGCAAAAATATTTTCTTGTCTAGTGGTGGTGGCCGAATGATTTGATGACGATTTAGGTCTCGTAACTGAAATTCATGATTACTTATTTTCATTACGTACCATTTATTCTACACTATAACAGAAAATATAAAATTACGTACCATCTATATTAATACACTTAACATTCTTACCAAAAAACAAATCTATATTAATACCAAAAATGGTCTCGTTGGGTATCAAAAAGACCAATACACTAGGTATCAGTCTATTTAAAGCATTTCACGATTTCGAAAACATAACATCAGGATCCGGTACTGTGTACCTTTGCTATTTTGTGAGTCGGCCAGACACCGACAAATATACAGACTTGACTTAGCTTGTTAACTTTTTTGTCTTTGTTTTTTGTCGTCAACTGATAAGTTGACTTATATGTGAATTTATGAAAGAAAAAAATCTTTGAGACTGAATGGCAATTGAAAAACAAAGGAAAAGGGTCATCGCTATCTCAAAAACACATCGAAACACAAAGGAAAAGGGTCGTCGCTATCTTAAAAACACATCGCACTTGGTCACCGTTGTTGATAATATGTGTGATTAACTAGGTTTTTTTTTTTTTTTNTTCTGAATATTTATAGGTTATAGGCCCAAAGCCACATGTAATATTAAATTTTTTCAAGTGTCATTCGAACCAGTGACTTTTAAGTTTCGTCTAGGGTTTTACCAATTGAGCTAACGACATTTAGTGTGTGATTAACTTGTTATAGTTGTTATTTTTAATTTAGTTTTATTTTATTTTAACGTCGTTTATCAAAATACCAAACGCATTGATGTGTTTTATTTTTTCCCCTACTTTCTTTTGTTAAACGCGTCTGTCTCTTTTCTTTTAAAATTAATAAATAAAAAGATAAAAAATTCAAAACTATAAAGTTTATTTTCACTAATGAAAGCGCTTATAACGAAATAAAATAGTTATTTGAGGCAGTAGAAACAAGATTTGAGTATTTTTAATTATTATACATCTTATTTTTTAATACAGAAAGGTTATGGTCCTTATGGATCAGGGCTTGACTGGATCTCCCGCTACCATACATAAACGCATCGTTTGTGGATAGTTGCAATTATGAACATTTAAAATCAATCATAAAAGAATTTTTAAATCGATCAGGACTGCTTTAGACTGCTCGAAATCGTCGAATTTCAAAAACTCATTCTTGCAAGCGTTTGCGATTGCGGGCATGAACGGTTGACAATTATTTTTATTTATTATTATCAAAACTATGATACATTAAAATACATAAATACAAATAATTATAAATATATACTATCAAATCCAATATATTAACATTAATTCTCGAAACCCTAATTTCTTTTGTATATCAAAATTATGACATCAATTCAAAGTCAAGAATGGTAAGATACAACAGGCTCCGATTGGTAACACAAAGCTATATAAAATTTTCAGCTGTAAACTTTTTCCGAATAGTGCAAAGCTGTATAAAAACGAGGTGTATGAAAAAGTTGTACAATAAAGCTGAAAGTAAAGTTTTTGGTAACGTTTTTGATAAAGTTTTTATGAATGATAACCATCAAAGCTGTACAAATTGTACCGTTTTGATAATTGGTTACCATCAAAAACCACAAACTAAGTATTGTAATACGGAATATTTAAGAATTGAAATCATTTTTTGAGTTTGTCTTATTATGTTTTTAATTTACGTGATGTTGCTTTCGGTATGAACCAAATGCATGAAGTAATATATAAGCATTTAACTATGAAATTTATTTATTTTGAATACTTATGTAGAAAATTTTATATGTTAATTATTAATTTTATCTAAGATATTTGTTGTTATTATTTGTTAATTATTAATTATATGTTATTTATAGTTTATCATAATAATCTAATATTTGTTGTTTTATATTATTCAGAATACTTTATAATGTTTGAAACTACAACCCGCCTGTTTCTGCTATCTCCAGCAGTAGCATATGTATCCGATGTGTTTGAATCAATGAGATCCTAATTCACCAAAATATTTAATATGATTTCTTTCCGAGTGTTATTCGAACCAAAAATCTTTACATTTTGCCAAACATTACTTTACTGTTAAACTATCAACACTAAATTTTATTATTATTATTACTATTATTGTGCTTTTAAAAGATATATATTATCCTTAAAATATTTTGAGCCTATAAAACTCCAAAGGCTTCAGTCAATACGGAGATAGAGAAAGCAAAACTAGTAGTAAACCAAGAGAGAGAGAAATGGAAAATATTTTTTTTTCAAAATTGACTCAAGTGTTCATTGTGGCTCTTCTCTGTATCTTCATATATCGTACCGAATCAGCTATGTCTTCTCATCGTGAACAACTTTCACTTACCGGTTAGTATGATATCACAAATATATAATTATCATTAACTTGATCAGTTGTTTTGACATATTTAATCTGGTTCGTGTGGACTATTACAAGGAAAACAAGTCCCCATGTTCAAATGGGTCAATTATCTATATCCTGAATAGGAAAAAAAAAAGAAAAAAAAGAAGTGCTTATCGTATTCAATTTTCTATATTTTGCTTAATAAACTTTCTCGCTAGTTTTGCTATTCCAAAATCTACAATTTTATAGTATATGTTAGTTGTGTAGTAAAAAATATTTGACTAAAGGAGTCAACACCACATCGAATCTCATGAAAATGTTTCGAATAGAAAATTTGTCTTATTAACATTTCAATTTATGCCATTGCAGAAAATATATAATATATATAAAGAAAAAAAATCATGTTTTTTCGTCGCTGTTTTTATTCTTACAATATATGTCTATCGTATATATTATAAATACGATTTAAATACTGCTAATTTGGTTTTTAGGAAATAACAAAATTTAATATTGAAAATATTTAATATAAATTAACACCGTGTTTATGGCCTTAATGAGAAAGAAAGAGAAGGATATCCGCATATATCGTATTCACGTTTCTATGTTTTTTTTTGTTCAAATAAATATTTCCTCTAGATATTTTTTTCCTTAAAATCTACAATATTTTATTTTCAAAATATAAATACAGGGAGGAGAATGATGGCGAACATTCCGTATCCGTATGGTGGCATATATGTGAAACCACCACCCTTAAAAAGTAAAGATAGTAATCAGAAAGGTACTCATATAGTAGTATAGTATTCATATCTTCTTAATATATTCAGCTATCGATCTCGTTTTATATTTGCAAATTATCCACAGTTTTCTTGTCAAATAATTATTCACTTCTTCTCATCAAGATTTGATGTAGAAATATTTACAGGTTAGGACACTTTATTTAAGATTTTAATCATTTATAATACTTTCTAAAATTGGCACATACCTGATTATTCGTCTATTATAAATCGCTAACTTCGATGTATTTTAAATATTATTTATAGGGAAGAGAGGGGAGACTTATTATAAGCCAAATAGTGAAATAGGCACTGGACCATCACATAGTGGACATGGTGGTAGCAGCATTGAACATGTTTCCTCTCCTTAGTTTGAGCAATTATTATCTTTCAAATAATTCGAGGCCATTAGGCTTTGAAAAATAAAAACTATATAGCTATGAATGTAACTCTAAGTTTATGTGTTCTTAAGTCCTATATATGTACTTTTGTAATATAATATGGTATATTTTAAGTGTTTTAAGCAATAATTTTCATTTCAAAACATTAAATAATGCTCGAAAGCAATGAGATTCATAAAATATTATTCGTTAACACAAGAGAAAGCAACAAAGTCCAAACGTATATGGAGACCACCCGATGCAGAGTTATAATAAAAGCAATTCTTACATATATTTTAACGAAAAAAAAGAAAAGTCTTACCTATGTATTTATCATCATGTCAAAAATTAGCCAAAATGGAAAAAAAAAAAATATCAAAACAAAACAGCTTGACTCAGACAACACATGTGGTGTCAAGTATGGCTTGCAACAAGTAACAAACTAGAGACCTTGAAACTAGTCTCAGAAAAATGCAAGACATATTATGTAGAAATATTTTAACATGGAAACTATCTCTATATGTTGATATACTGAGAATAAAACACCAGTTCAAAAGCTTATAATTAGTAATGAAAAAAAGAAACAAGAGAAAGAACAAGGTCATTTTGGCTATTAGTCTTCATTCATTGTACTTTCTAATAAAATAAAATTCAATGAGAAAAAAGAGTGTCAATTATCTTTCCACAAGAGGTCAAATTAATCAATAAAAACTGAGTGGTGGAGAAAATTAATATTTTTGGGGTTTTCTTATCTTTTCAACACTTCTTGGAATGTTCACTTTTCATTGGGATTTATAAATAATAGTCTACAATCAAGAAAACAAAGAGAGAAAAAGAGATGGAAAGAAAAAAGTTTTCTTCAAAATTTATTCATTTGCTCATTGTGTTTTTGCTTCTTTGTACGTTTCTTTCTCGTACCGAATCTGCTCTTCCTTATCACCATGAACTGTTCTTGGGTTAGTATTGTTTTAACAATCATATAACATCCACATATACATCAGATTGTCTAAGTGTTAATTGATGCGAAATAGTCTATTCATGGAACTTTCAATAGATAGATCATTGACCGGGAAGTGCTTAACTACGATCAGTTGCAACTTCATTTCAAGCTTACCTTTCACTTGTAATAAATACGTATAGGGAGGAAGCGGATGAATTATTATAAGCCCAACAGTGCCATAGGAACACCATCATCAACTAGTGACCACGCTCCAGGCAGTAATGGTATGTCCCTCCTCTTTACTTATTTTCTTATCAACTTTTACCGAAAAAATTATAAAGTACAGATTCTTAAAATTAAAGTATAAAAGAGTGTTTATAATATATATATATATATATATATAAATAAAAATGTTATGTTTTTTTCTTACATAATTAATTCTCCTAAATTATAATGGTTTAATGGGTGTATGTATGTGTACTAAAGAAAATAGGCTGATAATGGTTTTCTACTATTAACACTATCTCCTTTTTTTCTTATAAAGCTTCAACGTTTCTTTCCGGCTATTTTCAAATTTTAGACTCCGATTTCATTGCATAATTCGTTTATAATATTTTGCTGCCTTTTCTCTTTAAAAATTCATAAATATGAATTGTAGGGAGGAAGTTGATGAGTATATATAGACCCAATGGAGACATATTTACAGGACCATCAGGCAGTGGGCATGGTGGGGGTCGCACTCCAGCCCCCTAGTATATATATATTAATGTGTAATCAAGGACTCACAAGCGAAGCTTTTAATTCTCGATCACGTATAACGTATGCGTTGGTGTAGTATATGTTTAATTTCTGTTTTCACAAGCCAAGTTTTTCATTTCTCGAATATGTAATGTATAATATGTGTGTTGGTCCAGTATTTCTAGTGTTCTTAAATAATATCCAAAATGTGTGTTTAAAATATAATATGTATTTTGTTGTTAAAGTTTACATATACGTTTTAGTCTGTAAAGCTCTAAAGCATGTACTAGACACCTTACCTTATACGTTTTAGACTTTTAGTATACCACGAATAATATATTTAAGTTATTAAAATCAAAATTAAGATTTGGAATTTCAGATAATATTTGGAAAATATCAAACTGGTTCCTAGATCAGATCATATCAAGTTCCTGATACTTTATTCATGGCTACGTTCTAAGAAATTATAAGTCAATGAGAAACAAGAGGGTCAATTGTTTTTCATAAGATTATCAAATTAATTTTAAAAGAGTTGAGTACTGGAGAAAATTAATACATTTGCATTTAAAATTATACTTTTTGTTTGGGTTTTACTTCTTGGAACGTTCCTCTCCATGATTCCATCCGAATTTATAATTCCCTCCCATTCGTGTATATATAAATAATAGTCGCAGTAAAGGAAAGAAAGAAAGAAAAAGAGATGGAAAATAATACTTTTTCTTCAAAATCTATTAATTTGCTCATATTGCTTTTGCTGCTTTGTACCTTTCTCTGCCAAACCGAATCTGCCCTTCCCTCTCACCAAGAACTTGTAATCACTGGTTAGTGTTTTGACAATTATATAACATCAACATATGTGTATATATAAGGTTGTCAAGGTGTTAATTGATGGGAAAATTCATGAAATAGTATATTCACATGTATATATATAGGAAGGAGGATGATGAGTTATTATAAGCCTAATACTGACATAGGAACACCATCATCAACCAGTGACCGTGGTGGCGGTGGTAATGGTATGTCCCTCCTCTTTTCTTATTTTACAATTTTTATCAACTTTCTTTTTAACACTTTTCTACAAAGTACTTATTCATCTAAATAATATGTCGCCGTGTTGAAATTAGATGTTACTCTCTATTAATGTTTGCTGCTTTTTTTATTAGGTAGGCGATTGATTAATTTACTTTTAAGTCATCATATCGTTCAAATATTTTTGAATCTATTCGTTTTATTTATTTTGCCGACCCTAGATGGTTATGCTTTTTAAAGCCTCAAATATGTACTAAGGGTGTTTAAGATCCATGATCTCACATTGGTAGATGATTCTCATGCTGTGTAGGGTTTGGTCTTTGGTGTTTGTCTTGGATGGAGCAAATATTTAGCTGGAAAATAGAAACTATGAATAAAAAAATTGTTCGTTTATATTTTTATTAATTAAAAAAATGAATTACAGATAACTTCAACTTAGTATAATTTGTAGGGAGAAGACTGATGAGTCAAATGGATGTTGGAGCATCAAGCAGTGGACAAGGTGGTGGTCGCAACCGCCACTAGAATAGGTTTCGAGTACTGTATTGATGTTTAACTGTATTGTATATGTATTTAATTTTCTATTCCCTGCCATCATAAATCAAGCTTTGGAAAAGTCTCAAACATGTATAATGTCTTTCGTACACAATGTTTTACGTTCTTTTTTTTTTNTTTTCNTTTCAATATAATGATAGAAGTTTTTTTTTTGTGTAGCAGAGATATGTAAAGATAATCAGATTGAAACTAGCTAGAGAACCAAAAATATTTAAATGCAAACAAAATTAAAGATTTTATATATGAATTACGTAAGAGGAAACAAAACTAAACTAAAGTAGGAAGAACATGTTCACTATAGAGTAACTCTTTACAAACTATTTCTTATTGATAACAAACTTGATTTATTCTCACACCACCGCATAAAAAACGAGTATTTTTAACACCGAAAACCATTATCTAACGATATGATAATGTTCAAAAAAACCTTTTGACATCGCTAAATGCTCGTAAAGTAGTCGTTAAATATTCTGTTACGATTATTTGACAACTAAATATCGTAAACGAAAATCGAGAGTCGCTAAACTTATTAGACTTATTATTAATCGTCTTGTAACGACTAATAATAAATCAGCCACTTTAGATAAAGTTTTTTTCATACTGCTATCGTGTCACCAATATAATAGCCTTTTTCTATCTGAAATTATATATTCTACATTAGCTATGTTACGTAATACATATTTGGAAACTATCGAAATATCTTGTTCTTATTAAAACCTCATCCACGATTATCTTAACCGGAGCACTAGCCATAACCATATTCATTTCCTCATCTTTACTCCATAATCTAAGTCACTTTAGCAGTAACATAATAGAAATGCCTTCTATCTAGTGATCGGTTTTGACTATCTCAAAAATATTTATATGCAAGAGTTATTTAATATTATATATTCACATTTAACCAGAAACAATCTGGGATTCAGATATATGACTTTAAATATATGGGTTTAAATAAGATCAGGAATTATGGATTCAAATATTTGACAGCTGTTACACCATGAATGATAAGATTGGATCAGAGCTAGTATCTAAAATCTAGAACTATTTTTCATTAATTACTACTTTGTAGAGAAGAATAGTCAATGAGAAACAAAAGGGTTAATATTTTCATACGTTTATCATCTGTTTTAATAAGAACAAGAGCGTCAACTTAGTTCCGGACTCTTGATCCTAGCTTAAAGAGTTTATTATTATTATAGTTCCACATTCAACCAAAAACACTCTCGGATTCAGATAGGAACAAGAGGGTCAACTTCTTAAAGATTAATGACTAGTGGAGAAATTACGAAGTTTGCCTTGTATTTTTCTTTAGTATTTGTTTACTCTCTACCGCCCTACCGGCGATGCCTCACCATTCGGGTACATAAATGAAATTCTGATATCAAGAAAAATTGGAATCTATTTTCGAAAAGTCATACTAGCGTTTTCTACCTTTTTAGTTACTTACATTTTTTTTTTTCGTACCTTTTTAGTTACTTACATAAAATTCCGTTTTAGATGTCTTTTCTTTTTTAATAAAGAAATTTCTTGTATCGTCTCTTTTCTGTGTTTCAGTAATTTATGTACATATACACATGTGCCAAGTATATCTTATCCAGATAAGCTTCAGATTTTGTAAGACTGGTGACTTTAAATTTTAAAAGAAAACAAAAAAGTCTGTTGACTTCCTTATTGTAATAGAGGTCAAAGTCTCAAGTTTGACCATTAATGTAAATAATTATCCATTTGGAAATATCTATTTTAGTCCAATAGAAAATTGATTCAGTAAATGATTCTGATAAAATGCCCGTATTTCCATGAGGCACTTAATGATTAAATTCTCATAGTGTTTGAACTCCAACTTCAACATAAACAAAGAGAAATCTTCAATGGATTTTGCAGCTGCATGATTAAGAAATTTTGAATAAGCATTTTGCAAGAAGTAGTCCCTCTTGAAATTTATGAAATGCTATGTACAACCGCATTTCTAATCTATAGCAAAGCCGGCCAAAACTATATACCATCAACCACATCTCTCTGTTTCTCGATCCATTCGTTTGGCAAAAGCTGCTGGATTCCTTTTGTTTTCGCTCTATTACAGTTATTCCTCTAGTCTTTTGTTACATCAAACTCTAAGCTTTCACCCAAATGAATTTGGTCTTGATTTTCCTCTGGATTGGTATTTGTTTGGCAATAAAGTTTCAACTCAAACCAAAATACTTATCAAAATATCTTGCAATGTCAAAGATATTTGATAAGCTTCATAACTATCTTAACCGGATCACGTGGCATAACCATCTTCGGTTCCTCAACTTTACCCTTTCATAATCTTTGTCACTTAAGTAGTAACATAACAGCGTTCTTTTGAATGCTTTCTATATAGTGATGTTGTTCATTATTCCCTATCCCAAAAAAAAACTTATATGCAAGGACTTATTTAATGTTATATTTACATTTGTTTAGCTATAGTATATTTTTACATTCAACCAAAATAAAAATTCGGATCCTGATATATGAACTTCAAAGATAGTGGCTTAAGATCACGAACCTCAGATTCAAATTTGTAAGGAGCTATGAAAATATTAACCTTAGATCGGATCTGAAAATCCTGAACTATTTTATGTCACCATACTTAGTAAGAAACTAATGGTCAATTAACAACAAACTAAAAGGATTAATATTTGTATACGTAATTCTTTGTTTTTATAAGACAAGAGGGTCAACTTGTTAAAGGGTAATGATCAGTGAGTATTATTGACTAGTGAAGAAAACTAAAAAGTCAACTTGGTATTATTAGGTTTTGGTTTGTTTCATTTTTTCGTGGAACGTTCCCTCCACCTGCATGTACATAAATATGAGTCTAAACTCGAGAAAAAAATAAAGATCGAGAAATGAGAAATACAATTTCCTCAAAAATGGGTCAAGTTCTAATTGTGCTTCTTCTCCTCTGCACCGTCCTTTGCCGTACCGAGTCAGCTCTTCCTTCGGGTCAACATTCAGTCCTACTAACCGGTTTGTGATTCCATATATTCATAATATTCATGCACACGTTTGTATATTTATTAGTTGATTGATAAGATCCATGAATCATATGGTCTAATTACATGGAATATATATATAGGATGTATTTAGGACTTGTTAAAACATTTTAAAGCTGTATTTGTGCTTATGATAATTAGGTTCTCACATATATAGAAAGTTAGAGAAAACCTAAACTGATACATGAGTACATGTACCAATCCATTCATTGTTAATTGCGTATCAATTAAAAACCTATGAACTGTATAATAGTTACTTTCATAATACTTTTTGTTTGGTATGAAACATATACATATATAAAAATTCGATTTATATGTTTTGTTAATTTCTCAATAGTGTAATGTATATGTGTTAATAAATACGACAAGTAATCTTATTAATTTACAACGTCTAACTATCTTAAATATAATAAAAAACGAAGGAAGGAGATTGATGGGTTCGGGCGCTTCGGGACCAGTAAGATCATCGCAGAGTAGCCAAGCTGGTGGACGTTTTAATGATGCTGATCCTATCGCCATAGATTACGGAAAATATTAAATTTCTTTTTGATTTCAGTTTTTCCAAATTTAATGATGTTTTAATCGTTTTCTGCTGCTTTTTCATCAGTTTACAGTCAACTGTTACGTGATATTTCCCTTGTTTGAAGTCATGAAATTTCTTGTATCGTGATCTATATTATATATTTTGTGTTTTTGTTTGTTTTCATTGTTAGAACATATTTATTTCCTTAAAACATGGAAACGTAATCTATATTTGGAAAAACTAATGTCATACGATTTTTTAGCCAAGGGAACAGAACCATCGATATATGGACAAATTAATGGTGCTCCTCTCTAATTTCGCCATCATCTCTTCCTAATTTCCAATTTTTGGTTTAAGAAATGTATTTTTTTGTATTTTAGCTATCGGCCATTACAAGTCCAGTTTTTTTTTACATTTTGATAAAAAGAAAAAACAAATCCAGTTTTTAAAGTCTCAGTGATGTACGTGTTTTCAGATATATATATATATATCACATATGGGATTGTTGAGATGGTGGGGTTTTTAATGGAGGATCGAGAAGGACGATCTAAACCAAGATGGAACGGTCGAGATGACTAACCGATATTATAGAAATAGCGAAGATATGATTATAGAAGAATCAACCATCTTTTGGTTTCTTCTTGATTTTTCTATAATCATATCTTCATTATTTTCATAATATTGGTTAATCATCTCGACCGTTCGAACTTTGTTTAGGTCGATCTTCTCGATTTCCCAATAATTTTCTAGTTCATTATTTTGGATGTGGTGGTTGGGAAGATAAAAAGAGGAAACAAAAGATTTGTGAAAAGCGGAACAAAGATTAGAAAATAAGAAATGATTAGAGTCATTTCAATATCCAGTGAGCAAAAACTCTACCGAAATTGAAGGAATTGAGGAGTTTTGAAGAGGAAGAAGTAGTGGCGGGTGATGAAATGGCAATTGATGGAGAGGAGGAATTAGGGCTTCTTGGTGAATTTGGGGGAAATTTTGAGAGTGAAGAGAGTGTTTATGTCATTGAAGAAGGCGAGGAGGCAAAAAACTGAAATGAAAGGTTCTTATTTAGTTTATCCGTTGCAATGTGTGCCAATCTTTTTTTCTAATTTATTATTAAACTGTATAAACTTTTTTTTTGTTTATTTTCTGTACAACAAACCGAAGAAACATAAAATAAATAGTTAGTATCTTATATGCGTATATAAAATCTAACCGTCTCACAGACAGGTTAGTTAACTATGCTTTGTCTTTACTTATAGATTTGCATACGTTGCAGTTGGTTCGAATGGATGTTGCAACGATATTACATGATGATATTGTTGGACAATCGCGTCTTAGACTAGTTCCGATGTAATTGTTTTTTTTTTGTTTTTGCTTTAATAAACACATCTCCTTGTCACTCACAAAAAAAGAAATATGAAGAAACATGGGACAAGATAATTGAAACTATCGAAATTGGTTTGCCTATAATTTTGTTTTAAAACAATAATGCAGATAATGTGTACCAGGATACAAACACTGTGTTTAAGAAACACGGTAGATGATAAATTCTAGTGTTGTTTAATCGAAATTTATGTGGTATATTCGTTTACAACCTAAAATAAATTTAACTGTAAGTAACTAAGTATAATAATATTATAGATGAAATTAAATTTATTTAAATCATATCAAACAAAATATGGATGTTTGTAATCATGTATATGAAATTAATATTTATAAATAAATTTATGTGATGTAGTTATAAATTGGATGTTAATTTTAATTTATAAGTTCTATTTGTATTGTAGTTCAAGGTTGGAAAACAAAATGTCTATTTGAATGATTAATATATACTGTATGTTCCGTGGCCATTCAGTTGCTTACGTGTAGCCTTAGAGACCAACACAAATATCTCTTATTGGAGAGAACAAATCGTGTCGTTTCTAAGCACTCGTTAAATCTATTAAAAACACACACAAAGTCCACAAGTCAATTAGTCAAATTCAATCCACGTGTGGTTTGAACACTGATATTTTATTTACCAAATTTGGCTTATAGTTTCAGGTTATGTTATATGCCGTTTCAGGATAAGTTTTGGACCGGTCCGTTTGTCAGAGACTTGAACACAAAATTTGACATTCCAGAATCAAAAACAGTGCCGTTTGTACGATCAATAAACGGCAAGACACTTACCGTTGCAAATAGTCAATCTTGCTTTTTGAGCTAAAGACTGTAATCTGAAGAAAGGATAAGACTTTGGACACAGAGAACACAAAGAGATCACTGAAAAGAAGAAAAAAAAAATGGCAGCTTTGAGTTCTTCCATGACCATCTCATATCTACATTCACTTTCTTGCAACAAAAGTTGCTTGCTTACATCTCAATTTTCAAAACCCTTGTTTATAAACCAAACTCAGAAGAAACTCAGATTCTCGATTTCCTTTTGCCTCAAGCAAAACGAATCTGGTATTGAACAAGTCGAAGAAGAAGAAGAAGAAGAATTTACCGTTGTGACGGCCGTAAAAAGCAGATACAATGAGATTGTTATAGTGGATACTTTTGCTTCTAGATATCTTCTTCTTGATTCCACTAGTGAGAATTTTTAAAACCCTAATTCCTCTGTTTTTGATATTAGATCCTCTGTTTATAACCTAAGTTTCTCATTATGTAGGGAATGTGCATAGTGTTATCAATAAAGGAGGCCAGAATTGGACTGGAGCTTATTGGGTATGTTACATTTTTACATCATCATAAAGTTGCAAAAATCATAGCTTGAGTTGTTTCTCTGTTGATAGGTAAATGTTGTTATTGTGTTTAATTTTGAATCCTATCAACATTTTTGTTTGAAGGACGAGTCTGCGTGTTTGCCGCCTATTATCCCTAATGGTCCCATTGCAATCTACGGCTTGGTGAGAAACTACGTGGTGAATCTTATACCGATTGTCTGAGAAGTACATGAACATAGGCATGCAATGAGTCAATGATGTGTTTAAATTTTTGTTCATGTGTTTGTTAGGGTGGTGGAACAGCTGCAAGATTGATTCTTGAGTTGTGGCCTTCAACGGAGCTTGAAGGTTGGGAAATCGATGAAATTGTAAGTAAACTATCGGATTTTCTTGCGGCATTACGTTTGCATATTGGAAAATCTTGAGTTCACTTGTGATTTTCTTTTATGAACAGTAGTTGATTGAGAAAGCAAGAGACTATCTCGGGCTGTCTGAGCTAGAGATACCGACATCAAAAGGCGGTAGACTTTGTATTCATGTAGATGATGCTCTCTCTCCTTGTCAAGATGATTCAAAAAGATATGCTGGTGAGATTTACAGGTTAATGTATGTTGCTTATTCCTTTGTTCTTTTATGAATTCTTGAATTCTTATGTCGATATTTTAGGGATCATCGTTGATTTGTTCGCGGATGGAAAAGTGCTTGATCAGCTGCAAGAGGTACTTTAATTTGTTATGGTGTTAGTATTATATAGTCAACTTTGTGACACCGAGTATTTTGAATTCGAGTATGTACAGATTCCAATGTGGCTAGAACTGGCTAGTAGGTTAATGCCTAACGGTCGCCTTATGGTGAATTGTGCGGGAATCGAAACAGAAGTAAAGAATGGAAAACCAGAGTTGGTGTTAGATGATTTGGCTTGGATGTTGAATTCTACTGTCAAGATCTTATCAGAAGCATTTCCTGGACAAGTAAGTAACACATTTCATCTTCATATCCTTTTGTTAACTACGCGTTTAAGATAAAAAGAAAAACATCGCGATTATTTATTGTTGCAGGTTAGTTGGAAGAGAACACCAGATTCAGAAGGTCTCAACTTTGTGGCATTAACAGGAGGCTTACCTGATCTTAGTGACTGGTCTAGTAAGGTTCCAGTCCGTTTAAGCGAATCAGTGAAGCTATGGAAGCTTTGCGAGACGGTCCCTTTGCAACTCGGTGCTTTGAATGCATCTTAACATCAAGAGTTTTGCCAAAAGATTTGATCAGAAACTCACATGTGGATAGTGAAAGTTGTGTATGATTTGTTTTGCCAATTGAGTACAGAGATACACAAAAGGACAAAAAGAAGGTACATATGAATTTCACATTTGAACTTAAGAATTTTTAAATCCAAAATTCGATTATCATAAAATTTTGAATTTATACAAGAAACCTTTTATGATACTATGTTATATATATGTTACTATTAGTCAGACAAATGTTTTGAACAATTTCTTGGTTCAGACCGATATTAGACAATTGTTTGACAATTTAACCACTTGACGAAACTTGATATGTTGCTCGAACTCTAATACATTGTCCGCAGGTTAAAATCTAGTTTCTTACTAAAAAGCATTTTGATCGATATTGTTGGCAACAAAGGATCTTATTCAAGAGAACAAATCACGTCGTTTCTTCTAAACTCGTTTGAGCTGTTAAAACGTCACCAAAGTTTTGACTTTCTATATACACAAATCGTGCCGTTTTCACAGTCAATAAACGGCATTACACTTACCGTTGCAAGAAGTCAATTTTGCTGATGAGACTGTAAAACTGAAGGAAGAAGAAAGGATAAGACATTAAACGCAAAGAGATCACTGAAACAAACCAAAAAAATGGCAGCTTTGTGTTCTCATTTGACCATCTCATCTCTACATTCACTTTCTCGATACGAAAATTGCTTCCTTTCATCCCAATTTTCAAAACCCTTGTTCCTAAACCAATCTCAGAACAAACCCAGATTCTCAATTTCATTTTGTCTCAAGCAAAGTAATCATGACGAGAGGCAAATTCAACAAGACTCTGCCAAAGAAGAAGAAGAAGAAGAAGAAGAGTATTGGGTTGTTACAGCAGTAAGAAGCAGATACAATGAGATTGTTATAGTGGATACTGCTTCTTCCAGATATCTTCTCCTTGATTCAACTAGTGAGACTTCTTATAACCCTAATTCCTCTGTTTTGGATTAGGGTTTTTGTACTATTCTATCCTCTGATTTTTTTAAAACCTTGCTATGTAGAGAATGTGCATAGTGTTATCAATAAAGGAGGCCAAAATTGGACTGGATCTTATTGGGTATGTTAGACTTTCTTGCATCAATCTTTTGTTAATGACATTGCTGCAGAAAAAATCATATCTTTGGTTGTTTCTATTTTCAAAAATTGTGGTTTTGTCACAGATAACGTAAGATTGTGCTTAATTTTGAATCATATCAACAAATTTGTTGCAGGATGAGTTTGCGAGTTTGCCGCCTATTATCCCTAATGGTCCCGTTGCAATCTACGGCTTGGTGAGAAACTACGCGATGAATCTTGTACCGATTTGATATCCATTGTCTGAGATGTGTTGTGTTGTTGTTTCTTAGGGTGGTGGAACAGCTGCAAGATTGATGCTTGAGTTGTGGCCTACAATGCAGCTGGAAGGTTGGGAAATTGATGAAATTGTATGTAAGAAGAAGCTATCTTGACTGACCCGATTAAGATTTTGCCGCGTTTCGTTGGAATCTTGAGTTCACTGTGATTATGGAACAGTAGTTGATTGAGAAAGCAAGAGACTATCTCGGGTTGTCTGAGCTAGAGAAACCGACATCGAAAGGCGGTAGACTTTGTGTTCATGTAGATGATGCTCTCTCTCCTTCTCAAGATGTTTCAGGAAGATATGCTGGTGAGATTTCAATATCAATATCAATATATGTTTGCCTATTCTGGTTCTTATTCTGAGCTCTTATGTCTATTTAGGGATCATTGTTGATTTGTTTGCTGATGGGAAGGTCTTAGATCAGCTGCAAGAGGTACTTTACATGGTTATGATTGTTAGTATTATTAGTCACATATCGACACTTTACCTGTTGATGTATTGATTTCGATTTTCTTTAGGTCCCGATTTGGTTAGAGCTGGCTAGTAGGCTAATGCCTAACGGTCGCATTATGGTGAACTGTGCGGGAATCGAAACAGAACTTCAGAATGGAAAGCCTCAGTTGTTGTTAGATGACTCAGCCGGGATGTTGAATTCCACCGTCAAGATCTTGTCAGAAGCATTTCCTGGACAAGTAAGTAACACATTTCATCTTCATCTTTTGGTTAATCACTTGTTTGAATAAAAAGATTAAACTTCGTTTTCGTGGTTGCAGGTTTGCTGGAAGAGAACACCAGATTCGGAAGGTCTCAACTTTCTTGCCTTAACCGGAGGCTTACCTGATCTTAGTGACTGGTCTAGTAAGGTTCCAGTTCGTTTTTGTGAAGTAGTGAAGCAATGGAAGCTTTGTGAGTGAGTACACAAAGTAGCTGAAGTTTTTTTTTTTTGGTCATTTTTCATTAATCGTAATAAATAATTAATCAATTTAAATGAAATTAACAATGTGATTTTTCCTTTTTTATTTAGTGTTTTTTTTCTCCTAGATTTTTTGGTTTCACATATTATTCATGTTTATGGATATTAGCATCATTTAATGATTTTATTATAATAAAACGGATATTTAAAGTTTTTATGAATCATCCATTATTCTTTTTTTAAATCCATCTTTCATATCTCAAATGTTTAAAATATTTGAATTTTATAGAAGAAAACTTTAATGATGTTATGTTATGTATATATAAAAAAAAGTTTTTATCAGTTTCTACTTGTACTTTATTTTTAAACCTAAAAACAATCTTTAAATAATTTTAACCTTTGAAATTTATTTTGTTTTAATAACCAAGGGTTAGAAAATTCAATTATCAACTACAACACACCAATTGTTAAGCCACCAGAAGAAAGTGATGACTTTGGTAGCCCATGACAAAGCAGAAAAAAACAGTCACTACTACTACCACTACAACGGTCATGGTTGCCACTAATCTAAGGCCGTACACATCCATATTTACATTCCAAAGAATTCTCTGCAAAACCGTTTTTAACGCTCTCAGTACAAGATTTAGACACTTGTCACTTTATCATAAAATGGTAGAATCTATAAATACAAAATATACAATGAATGTGTAACTTGAAGGTTAGGAAATAAAAATATATATGATTTTCAACCATCTTCTTCAACATTTCTTTCAAACTTTTCTTCAACTCTTATAGTCTTATAACACTCACATCAACTAGTAGAACTACGAGTGTCGAGTTCTTTTTTTAAGAAATTATTAGTATAATTTTTTAAAATATTCTCATCCTATTAAAAAAGAAAAGATTCATATATCCGGCTAATATAATTCATAGATAAAAATGATATTTTTCAGAAAAAAAAAGAACAAATTTGGGTCAACATCAGCGTCACAAAAAATAGAAACGTCATGTTTAATAGATAGTACTAGCAAAAGCCTATATATTCAAACAACATTGTCTAATTTCTCATATTAGAAGGACTAAAATAACGCCTTTCACTTAATTTACGGATATAGATAGATGATACTAATTAATCTTTATAATTTTACCGAACCTATTCTATTATTTCATCTTAATTTTGTTTTACTCAATTAAAAATCTGAATATAAATCACATCAAACATCACAAAAAAAAAGATATACGCACTTTAAATTTTATTTAACTAGGTCGTTGTTCACACCAAAAAAACAATACAAAGAGAGTAGATTATGTATGTGTCTTGGTCATTTTAGTTTGTGTAATTGCACAACATATTAGTTCAAAGATATAATTTTCAAGGTGCGATTTAGTCATAGCTAATTTGTTGGTTCTGCATCCGGTTATCTACTTATCTCTACATTTGATCTCGATCGGTTTAACCTAATTTATATTGAACTAAAATGGATTGAATTAGTCAATAGTCAAAACGATGACCTTGAAGGCTTGAACCTATGAATACACTTAAGATAAGTCGAATCCAACAATATTGAAAAATACTTTACTCTTAATAATCTTATCATGGAAGAATACGCAGCTAATGTCTTAAGAGAGGAAACGAAGTTCCAGTGGAGCAGAAGAGTGCGTACCACGTCATTTGATTAAAATAATAATAATACAAATTGGTTACATATAACTGCATCCTACTCCTATTTTCGTTCTTGCTTGCACGTATTGAATAGTATAGCATAAATATATGTTACCTTAATATCGCAACGACTTGATCAATTCAATCCATAGATAAGGCTGACTGCTTTTAAAATTGTATTTCCATTAAATTTATGTTTCGTAGTATAGTTTTTTAAATTTTTATATCTAATGTATAAACATAAAAACTATATATATATCATTAAGATAAAAAAATTCAAAAAAGTCAGAAAAACTGAACAATAAAAACAATTATTTAGGAACATAAATTATTTTTTAGTATGTAAAACTGAATTTAAAGATTGATAAATAGAATTTAGAAATGGAGGATTTGGATCATAAGAATATATAATTCAAGCAAGCAAATTAATTTATAGAGGAAATTCACATGGATAATAAGACAAATAAACAAAGAAAATAAATTATCCACACAAAGACAATCAATATTTTTTTAGAAAAATGTACCATGAAGAAAATTCAAGCCTTTTGTGGCGCAGCCGCCGGAGTTTCCGGAGCCTTGGCCGGAGTTTCAACCACCGGAGTTTCGGGAGCCTTAGTCGAAGGAGTTTCAGCCACCGGAACAGCGGCAACAACTTCTTTTTTCTCCTCCTCCACAGGTTTCTTCTCTTCCACGGCAGGCTTCTTCTCCTCTTCCACAGCTGGCTTCTTCTCTTCCACCGGCGCCGTCTTCTTCTCCTCTTCTACGGCTGGCTTCTTCTCCTCCGCAGCTGCGAGGACCGGAACCTCCACCGGTTTAGCCTCTTCTTTCTTCTCTTCAACTATTTCTATCTCTTTCTCGCCGGTTGCAATTATTTCCTCCGGTTTAGTTTCTCCTTCCTTGGCCGGTTCTTCGGTTTTCACGACGACCTCCTCCACGACTTCCACCTCTCGTGGCTTCTCCTCCTCAACAACTTCCTTTTTTGCTGGACTCTTCTCGAACAATTTCTTCATCCTTGGAACAACCTTCGACTTCCAATAACCCATCTTTTAAAAAATTAACCTGCCACCAAAAGTAAAAAACATTATTAGAAGTTTTCTATATATATGGTTCGCGGTAATTTTACATAAACATAACGAAAACAAACGATCTTAACTCTTAACCTAAAAGACTAAAAACAAGGCAGGATCATCGATGAACCTTCGTTTTTATACATATAAATACATCTACCTATATAGACTATAGATTATAAATTATAACATAAATTTAATCACAAGCCTTTGTCTTTTTTAATTTATACGTGTTATGTAGAATCTCTAGAATCACAAGAATATCAAGCAAACCCAATAACGAGCAGAACAACAAAAAAACGAATTCTAACCTCTAAATTATCTAAAACGAACTTGTTATGATGAAGTTTTTTACCTGAGGCTCTTATTCGTATGGAATAGACTTTGTTTTTCTTAATTTTCTCACTAATTACTTTTTATGTCTCTCTGATTTTTAAGAATCCCCTTCTCGTATTATAGAGGAGATTAGCTTCTAATCACCATGGTTTTCAACTAAATTACGTTACTACCCTTTTCTTTTATCGTCGTTGTCTATCTTTTTCCCGCTGCCGCCAGAACAGATTCTGTTGGCTGGTTAAGGAAGTCCGGTTCACATTAGTAAACCCGAAATAGTTACATGAAATTGAAATCAATAAATGTTTTTCTCTCTAATATAATACTTTATTGTCATCTATTGAGTAGTTTTGTTAGGAAAAAAACCGGAGTCTTGCATAATTTGTGATTTTTGAAATTTCGGTTTTCTTAAAATACCGGTTCAGGTTCTAAGAAAGGACAGCGTTGAAAAAGGATGATAAGGGTAGATACGTAATTTAAGAAGGAAATTGCCAGCTGGCACAACAGTTGGCAAATATAGAATATACCCCTTTCTTATCTTATATTAAAAGGTATATTAATCTGTTTAACTAACATTTGTTTATATCTAATTGAATTAGAAATATCTAAAACAATTAACAGTTATTTTAAAATTTTGGTCAACTGATTAGCTGTTATCTAAAATTCGTGTCTTAATCTTGATTTTTAGCAATTAAAATGACATCAAATATAGGAGATGAGTATCCAATACACTCTGGCTATTTAAAGGAAATCAAACTGATTATAGATTTTTTTTTTTGTATAAAAAATTTGTTTTGCAAGACAGACATCCCACCCTCGATATCTAAGGATCATAAAAATATGAAATCTTCGTCACAACATGGTTTACACTCCTCTTTATGTATAAACAAATTCTAATTGTAGTTTGATTAAAAATAACAAAATTGAACAAACACTAAATTATTTTAGAGATTCACAATTCATTTCCACATAATAAAAATTTAACTTCTCTATTTGAAAAGCATCCAAAATTTATACAATAAGAAAAAAACTCAAATCATATGCAGAACTAAGTATCAGAAGACAAGAAAAAAAATTGTTATCACAAGTTTCACTAACTAGTAACTGGTGAATTAATTTATGCAAGTGATTCAGTTACCTATAAATAGTAGTTACTAGGTATATAATAACTAATCAAATTTATTGGGGAATATTTTTTTTTTTTTGAATTTTGTGAATTATATAACGGTAAATATGGGCCATGAGGATGATAAGATGGAAGAAACCCATGTGCATCATCATGGGTTTCTTCCATCTTCTGCTTGTCGTCGATGATTAGTAGTCGTGTTCTTCTGATGTTGGTTTGATTAAATGGAATTTGAGAGAATTTTATAATAAATAATAAAACCTTTTTAAAATTCTTGTAAAATCAGCTAAACAGTTTATTATCTTATAATTTAATAAATTGAATATCTATACATTATCATATATTTCACATATTATATTTTGCATAATTAAGTAATAATAAGTAAATAATATCTAAAAATAATTATCTTTACTTAATTATTCAAATATAATATGTGATAATGTAAAGAAATTCAATTTATTAAATTATAATATATACAAAAAGTAGTAATAAAAATTGTTAATTAAATTTTTTAATTAATTTTGTTTTTTGAAAATATTAATCTAAGCCCTTGAGCAGGTCCGGAAATTCGTTGGGTTTAGCGAGGCATGCTTGGACATAGGTTTTTTTGTCAGGAGTCCATAAAAATAAATGCCCAACGCAGACATTTGTGATGATAGATATGGTGGAGAGGAGTTGAGTCACTCGTGTCTTTTCTTTTAAACCTTAGCGTTGTGCAGAAGTTAAGAGCTGACAACCAATACAATCTCCAGATGCTCAAAAAACGTTACTAGGTTGTGATTTGGATGATAAAGTTGTATGAACGTTACCAGGTTCTGCTTAAGTAAACGATTTAATTAAAATCTCTTAATATCTTTGTTTTTATGTTGCATTTCATGTAAAACAAGATTTTTTTTGTGAATAAGTTATGCATTCATACAAATGCAGCCATGGCATGTTCTATTTGTTGGTCGATAATTGAGTTTCAGACGTTTTCGAATTGTAAGAGTCGCAAGTAAAGACACAATTCATTGTGTTGTAGTTTTTTTTTTTTTTTNTATACAAATCAGTTTT
>Ga0041059_1000853_pt1 | contig 24007 bp, 22 predicted proteins | sample AraColnosormetaG_FD_56232 | JGI IMG/M metagenome (GOLD analysis project Ga0041059, IMG submission 56232) | Arabidopsis roots microbial communities from North Carolina, USA - Col MF nosort | ecosystem: Host-associated > Plants > Roots > Unclassified | place: USA: North Carolina | collected... | reverse complement strand
AGATAATTTATGAGTAAGGTTCTTTTGAGTATTTCTATATATAGAAGTATAATATGCTTGATGAAAAAACAAAAGAAATTATATGCACTGTATACATAACAAATACGAATAAATCCTGCATGAACCCATTGCATAGTAATAGTAAATACAGTACTTATTTTAATGATAAAGAAGTTAGATGGTTCCATAATTACCTCAAAATAAGAGCGAAAGCAAAGGTGATTGCAGGCATCAAGCTTACCAAAGCACACGCAACAGTTGCTGACGTGTAGGACAGACCAAGCAAATAGAAAAATTGCATCAAACTCGCCCTGCAAATTTAAACCCAAAACTAAGCTAAGATTAAAAACAATTTAGCTAGCTTATGAAGATTTTATGCTCACTTGAAAGAAAATCTTTCTTCTGTGGAAACAATCAATGTATAATGGAAAAGGAAAATGGAAAATGGACGACAAAAGAACATAAGAAATTGTGAGAAGACAAACCCGAGCAAACCACTGATGAAATGATCGACCATTAGCCTAAACGTTATTTTCGGTATTATTTTCCTGTTAACAATAAGACATAAACTTTAGGGGAAAGAAAATATCAATCTACTTCATATATTAGTAACATGTAGTGGTGTTTATTTACATGTTATAATAGAGCATTCTGACAATCTTCAATTGTAGTAAATGTTGTTAATTATGTAAATATGAAAAAACTATTTTGATATAATCAAATTTTTGAAAATTTTGCATAAGAAAAATATATAACTCAACTATTTTCATCAAAATATCAATAAACCTTTCCAAAAAATAGGCGATAGGAACCAGAATGAAAGAGGAAATAGCCATTCGATAAGCACCAATGATCATATGGTTCACACCAACATCAAGAGCTTTCTTCACAAGTGCATTCACCGAACCCATCGCTACTTGTGATGTCACCATAACTATCATCGGTGGCCATTTTGAGACTACTTTCACTCCTCGCATATCCTCACCCATCTCTCCCTCGTTCTCTCTTTCTTGAATTCTATGTGAGTTTGTGTGTTAGAAAGAGTTAAGACCCAAAGTACTTTGAGTTTGGCAACCACCCTTCCCATATTTATAACTTATAAGAAAGAGTACTGTGTTTGGGTTCTGTCATTTTAATAGAAAAAACCCCTGAATTATTGCTCTATTATATTAACTTAGTGGTCTTTCTATCAAAAATAAATAAATAAAAAACTTAGTGCTGTCAAGTTCAATTTAAATAATATTAGAATCTTGTTCCACATTATGTAAAATTATAAATTACAAAATAGTTCAAATATTTGAACAAGTTGAATGTTCCTACACACAACTAGCTTAATTTTATTTACTTTTCTGGTCTAAAAAAACTTTCTTTTTATATAGGATAAGCGTTTGTGAAGAACAAAGCACTACTACAAACCCGAGCATATTATTAACTAATGAAAGAACAAAATTAGTAGGATACTTAAGTTTAAGAAGTCGTCACAAATATAACTGCTCATGCGGTAACAATCTTTTTTTTTTCCGGTCAATATGTGTATATTTACTGTTATATTTATTTATTTATTATATAGTAGAAATGAGAACCGATACATTGGCTTTATCACACGTTTCATGAGGCGCCGATGAATTAGCTTTTCCATTTTATACGTTATATGAGTAAATGAGAAACCGATACATTGGCTTTATCATGCGTGTTATCTGCCGCGCACCTTATTAATTAGCAAAATGATTTTCATAAAAGAGAGTCGGAGAGATGATGTAACTGAGTTTAGTGAGAAAAAATAAGTCATGCAAACCCGAGCTAGTTGGTATATCTAAATCTATACTTCGTGTAATCTAATGACACTTAAACATTTGTAATCTAATGACACTTAAACACTTGCATGCCCGTCTCCGTCTGGTCGTATAGGTTCAAGTTTGGGTTCTTTACTTTCAATTGTAATTGGACTGACTCAAGGATTTGTTGAATTTGGTGCAAAATAGGAAAAAACACGAACTTTTCAACGAGATAAACTAATCATATGTAGTAAATAAGTACTATATGAGATTTTGCAACTCTCATTCAATAACTTTTTGCGTGCAAATTTGTTTTGTGCCCATTTTGAATTATATTCGATCCATTAATTATTCTCTTTTGTCTTTTCATTGGATCCATCTTGTTTTGCACTATCTCGTTTTTGTTAATTATAAATGCGTATAATTAGCTCTATATTTGAACTTTTAAAGTTGATGAAAAAATTATATTATCCCCATTTGGGTATATCGAACTCTTTCATTCCTTTAGTTTGTCCATATAACTTTGTAGGGACAAAAAGCAGATGCTATTTTTAGATTCAGTAAGTTATCTAGAAAAGGCTTAGAACATAATGGACGGGGCATTTTCTCTCCAGTAGTGCAGACATATATATTCCTTCTACTAATTAGATCAATTCACCAAATATAATAACAATTGAGTTAGTGGTTCTAATGATGTTAAATTTTTTTTATAAAAAAGTTGTCACAAAAGAAAAGTTAGTGGTTTTGACTTAGTTCTAGAATAAATTTACAAGATTGGTATATAATATATTCTATCTTTTCATATTAAATCATATCTAAAGTTTTTCACATAAATTAAGAAATAATAAAAAAAATATTTTGTTTATTTTATATATATAAATTGTTAAAATAAAACTAATTCAACTAGTAAAAAACATATTCTATTATATAAATGGTTACAATCAAATATATTTAAACTTTTGAAAACATCACTTGAAATAAGATAAACAAAATTCTCTGGATCATCATTTAAAACAAAACAGAGAAAGTATTCGATGAAATTAAAACAGTATAACCAACAGCTCAATAATTATTATACTTTTATAATTTTTTTTATTTTTTTTTGAAAAAGGGTTTTATATATGGTGAATTAATCTGATTATACTACATATAACTAAATTGGAAAGGGATAAGAATAAAAAAAAAGAAGTAGACGTCTCAAAACAAAGTTAAGCCTCCATGACGCACATGTAAAGCTTTCATCAATCATTTTAAATTTTGTTTTAGTTAAGAAGTAGCATGTCATTGAACCTTATTAATATCGCGTGTAAATACGGTATTTTGTTTTGTTTTCTGTATTTGCATATTGTCTATACGTAGTACAGTTTTGAAAATTCCATATACTTACATGCTCAGGTAAACAAGTTATACATCCACAAAAATAATTTCTGCAAAAAAGTATATTTACACATAATTTATTAGTCAACATGTTAACGTCTCAAAAGAGTTTCCAAAAACACAAAAAAATGATATTCTTTTGAATCGGGTACTAATTTTCATTTAAGATAATCAAGAACCCCCATGGTGTTCATTGTTTGTTATTACTTATTAGAGTGTTCTTCAACTTCAGCTAATTCATCTTTATCGTTGACTTTTCTACTTCTACAATTTCTTCTGCACTTGTACTCACAGTGATAGATATTAGATATACCATGATACAATTCTTTCATTTATTTGGTGTTTTTCACAAAGAAATGTATATATACCAATAATAATTACGATGGATACAGTAATCAATTATCACATCGAGTGTAGTATTTAAAGATTTTAGATTTTAAACAAACGTGTTAAAGAGAATGTTACAAATAGAAAGGTTGAAGATAGATTTTGCGTGCGACGTTTTATTATTAAGTAACCCCTCCTCGTTATACAACAGTAAATCTCATCTCTTGTGTAACAGATACTAAAAAATCAGGTTCATCAATAATCAAAAGAATGTTGTTCTTACCTCACATTGACACAACTGATGATAACTAGGGTTGTTAATACATCCGGTAACCATAAGAGGAGACCTCGAACTGATTTCTTTCGCTCCGATTCTCGTAACCGTACGGATATGAATCCCCGAAAAGGTGATCGGAAGTTGTCTTCCACGGATCAGAATCGTTGCTTTCCCAGCAAGAAACAGCAGCCCCACGATCTTGTTCATCTTCCTGACGTCTTTTGTTACGTAACACACAAGGAAAGTAACCTCCAAATATAACCTCACAGAGATCGGTCGCTTCTAATCCGTAACCAGACGGAACATACAAAGCTTTCACTTCTCCTTTATCTACGACTTCATATTCCTCATTTCCATAGCTTGAACTGTGATCTTTTTCTTCTTCTTTAGCTTCCTCATCCCCTTCTTCTTCTTCTTCATCATCATCATCACCATCATCTTCGTCCTCACTTTCTTCATCATAATCTTCGTCTTGTTCTTGTTCTTGCTCTTTAATGGTTTCTATTGGTTTGACTTCTTCTACCGGTTCAGCAAAAGACACACGTTTCTTGACAACATTCTTTTGACCACCATCATAAATTCCAAGAGGAACAGGAGCAATAATCTCAGGAGGAGAGGGAGCTTTAGCGTGAGGAGCGGTTGAACAAGGGTAACAAGTTTCCACCGATGGAGGAAGAGGTTTTCCATAGGTTGCAACAACATCGTAGCCACCACCGTACGGCGTGGGATCGTATTCATCGAATTCCGGCTCGTTGAAGTCAAGAGCAGAGGCTACAGAGCAATAGATACTAAACTGAGGAGGAGATTCGTAGGTTGTATAGAGATTCGGATCATAGAACAAGTGTTTAGGCTCAGACATGGTAGAAACAGAGTAAGCAACATATGCAGAGGTTGTCTCAGACTCGGATCCATTCCAGTTATAACAATTATAACTCATTGGATCATCATAACCAGAGTAAGCAACATATTCAGATTCAGATTCAGATTCATTCCAGTTGTAATAATTATAACTCATTGGTTCGAAACCAAGCTGCTGCTGCTGTTGATTGTAATGATAATGATTTTGATCGTAGAGATTATTAACCTGATTGTAATCGTAAGGACTCTGGTAATTCTCATAGAAGTTGGCCATTTGAGAGAGCTTGAAGGATGATCTTGAAAGTCTTTCTCTGCGGTTGATGAGAGAAAACGATTCAGCTGAGCAGTGATCTGTCGATTAAACTAATTTGGAATGTTTGGTTCCAAGTCCGTGAGAGAGTAGTGTATTATTTCCATGTGATGTGTTGATAAGGTAGGGACGACTGATGTAGATGGTGAGTTGGTGACGAGTGTGTGACCCTACAATTGTTTTGTCTTGTCTGAAATTGGTGTTGAGAAAACGTGGGGAAAAAGCAGTGGTTGACAAAGAATCAAACCAAACCAAAACCGAACATTACCTAAATAAACAAATGGTTCAAGTTGAATTTCATCCTAACATAACAATAGCTATTGTTCAAGGTGTGATGATACAGTATCATCATTTGGTACTAGACGATTTTACACACGACTTCAACAAGCTAAGTGCTAACCAAAAGATCAAAACTTGCAAACACTCCATTATCTTATTATAGTTTAAGAGGAATCAGAGGCTGCTGGTTCTTGTCTTGGTTTCCTCTGTTCAGGAGGTGGAGGACCGTCTCTTTTTCTTTCGTATCTCTTACTTTGATACTTAGTGTTATTGCGCTGCTTTGGTTGGTATGTTGGGTATGTGCACGGGATAATCTCTCCATTGATGTACTTGTCGCCTAAACCCGAGAAAGAACGATTCAATTATCAGAACATGGATACTGGGAGAGAGAGAGATCCTAGAAAGTTTAAAATCAGGCTTTGATGGGTTACCTCCATAGTCTTTGTTCTTGACATCTATGTAGGAGTCAGGCAAGACCCAGAGAACTCCAGGCAAACCTGTGAAAATAATGAAAAGACAGAACGATCAGTATCTTGAAGGTTTTCGACGAACTTTCAATAAGGGGACTAAGGCTCTTCTTGCTCACTAACTAACCCTTGAACTTCTCAGATGTTTCTTCGTCGATGGTGCATTGGAATCCAGTATATGTCGTGGTACTGAATGCATACATGTTCTTCTTCGCCTCTTCCATGCTGGAAAATAGACACAAGTACATATAATAAGCAAACACGATGAACTGGTTATGCTGGAAAATGGACACAAGTACATTAATTGGTTATCACATCAGCAGGATAGTGTAAACCGGAATCAAAGTTCTCTAAAATAGAGAGTAGCACCAAATAAACTAAAGTTTTAGTCATTAGTTGTGTAACACAAACTCGTTCCCTGCCATACCAAGAAATTTCTAGTCAGGAGTCCCAATCTAATGCTCTGCACAATTGTACACTCCTTTTACATACATTACTAGCTTACACTGTCCACATCAAGTTTTTAACAAACAGAAACCATGCACAATCACCTACAATTTATACATAGCTTGAAGAAAATATGCAAAAATAGATGCTTCTATTCTTCCCCCTAATTTCATTCATAATTACGCTAAAGAGCACAAAGTTTTAGATATCAAATCAGACACCAATGTTTTGTGTTCAATATGCAGCAATGTTCAATAAGTTTGCACATATCAAGAGACGAAAAACAAGTCAGCTAAAGATTACACCTGATATTAAGAACAAATTCTGGAACTAGGTCAACTTCAGAGCAAATTTAAAGCTGAAAGCTTTACTCAGCTCACTAAACCCTTACCCTAAAGTATCATCAAAAACCCTAATCTAACAAAAAACCAAATCTTCCTATACGCAACATTGGATTCAATCAAAGGACAAGTCCATTAGCAACACAAGTAAATGTCGTCTATTAGTTAACTAATTCAACAACGAAGAGAATCAATAAGAAAGCGAAAACGAACCTGCCAAGAACAGTAGCAAGAGTGTTAAGGTAAGTATCAATCATCTGATCCCTACTTGGCGCTGGATCTTTAGGAAACTCCATTACAATGAGCCAATGATTGTAATCGCAACCAGGAAGCATAATCGTCTCTCTCTGCTCATTGCTATTGCTCCGTTTCGACGAGTAATCCGAATCCACCGTCGCAGCTTTCACAATCGCCACTCGACGCCGAGACCCAGCGGTGGAGATGTTCCGGAGCAGAGGAGTCCATGAATCGCCAACGCGGATACCAGAGAGTGTAGAGAAACGATTCAGGTGGCTTACGGGGAGAAGAGTTTTGAGGAGAAGCGAGGAAGAAGAAGTTGTTGTGAAGGAAGCCATTGCAATTGCTGAAATCGAAGAGAGAGTTTTGGAGAAGATAAGATATATTTTTACTTACCTGCTTCGTGATGAGGATCCTATGAAACGACACCGTTTTTAATTAGGCCCATTAGATAGTTTGGGCCTGATAATTTCTTAAATCATTTTCTCATAATTTCAAGCGCCAAAAAAAAAGAAAAGTAAATTGGGAAAGAAAAAAAGAAAACACACTTTCCCCGATGTGTATCGTGAATATCGACACTAAGCACAGACACAGTAGCACTGTGTTTTGGTTGCAAAAAGTCTCCTTCATATAATCATATCTATGGTTTTCGGGTTTCAGCAGAAAAGTCTTTTTTTAGATTTAGGGTTAGCAGAGCAAAAATGAGCCGTTATTAGTTTTCATTCAAGGGTTTTTGAGATGGAGCAGATGATATTCATTAGAAAAGACGACAAAGTAGAAGTTTTTTCTGAAGAAGAAGAGTTAAAAGGGTCTTATTACAGAGCGATTCTGGAAGATAATCCAACGAAATCAGGACACAATAAGCTTAAAGTTCGTTACTTGACGCAGCTCAATGAACACCGTTTGGCTCCTTTAACGGAATTCGTCGATCAGAGGTTCATTCGTCCTGTCCCGTCGGAGGATGTGAACGACGGCGTCGTTTTTGTAGAAGGCTTGATGGTCGACGCTTATCTCAAAGATGGGTGGTGGACTGGTGTGGTGGTAAAAACAATGGAGGATGAGAAGTTTTTGGTTTACTTCGATTGCCCACCAGACATTATTCAGTTTGAGAAAAAGAAATTGAGGGTTCATCTTGATTGGACCGGCTTCAAATGGATCCGACCTGATAATAAGGTATGATGAGTTTTTTTTGAAATCGTTTCGCCTTTGCATGAAAAAGTTGTTAACTTTATCCGTTGTTGTATGTTTGTTTTTTGTCTTTGAAGGAATTGGTCAAGTCTGTTTTTAGTTGCGGGACAATGGTGGAATTGAGATTTGATTGTGCTTGGATTCCGGTAATTGTCATTAAGGAGTTGGAGAAGGACAAGAGGTTTCTTGTCAAGTACTGGAATAAGTCCTATAGCTGCCGGGAATCGAAAAATTTAATTGTTGATTCCCTAAGACTAAGGCCTATGCAGCCTCCTTTATCTGTTGGAAAGTATGAATTGCTGGATCATGTAGAGGCGTTTAGTGGTTTTGAATGGCGTCAAGGTGTGGTCAGGGGAATTGTCTTTGAGGGAAGGTACATGGTAAGTTTCGGGGCAACAAAGGAGGCATCGCAATTTAATCACTCTGATATTAGGCCTCCAATGGAGTGGGAAGATGGAGTTTGGCATAAAAGAACAAAGGTAAATTGTATCACTAGTTGCAGGCAACATTGTGTTGGTTTGGTTTAATTAGTGTGACATCTTTGAGGATTAATTGAAGTGTTGTTATGTTATTTCCATTTTCAGCCAAAACGCCAGAAAGAAACTTCTTTAGACGGCAACAGAAATGTGCAGACAAAGGAACCACCGGGAAATGAGATGGCTGATGATGTGGTATATGGTCATAACCCTGCTAGTGGATTCTTTTATAACCTTGTTTGTTTTCTACGCCCTGAAATTGTTCTATGGTCTTTGTTTTCCAGAAAAAAGAATCTGGTTTACCTATAACCCTGGGGGTAACTGCAACAAAGAACAAAACCCAAGGAAAGGTATCCCCTGTGCCAATGAAGAATGGCTTTGGAAATGAGTCAACTCGAGAGAAGGTATTGTTTATGATTGTTATTTATCTTTGAGATGGCTCTCCTTTTGGTTTAACACTTCTATGCACAGATGCCTGAGGAGCCTAAGATCAAATATTATACTCGAAAGAGGAAAAGAGGAGGTCTAAAGCTCAATTCATACATCAATAAGACTGGTATGTCTTAACTCTCATTGCACATTCTGGAATGTAGGACCCGCTTGCAATGGTCTCATTGTACTATTACTGGTAGATAAGCCTTTATTTTCTCATTGTGTTGTGTATGCGTTCATCTGTCCAGTGTTATCCTCGGATCGGACCCCCAATGTGGTGAAGAATTCTGCTTCTAATGCTGAGGAAAACCATGCAAAACACACAATAATGGTTTTGCCTTTTGCAAAGAAGTCACCGGTCTGGAAGACTTATGAATCACTGGAGGTCTTCAAAAGTGTATCACACAGTCTTCATTTCAGCCCATTGTTTGAGACTAAGCAAGATTTCCGTGAAGGGTATGCAATAGGTATGATGGTGACTTATTTTGGGTTACTGGAGAAATTTAAAGATCTTGAAGCCGACGTTCCTGTAAGCCAACTAAATAGCCTTAAAGATTCATTTTCGGAGCTCGAGAAACATGGCTTCAATGTTACAACTCCATTATCACGGATCGACAAGCTGTTAGCACTCAAAGATAGACAACTATATATAATGGAGGAACTAAAAGGTTTTGACAAGGAGATGACAAATGAATTTAGCAAGGCTAAACAAGAGTTTGATGACATGGAACAAAAGATTCTTGAGGTGAAACACAAGATTATCGAGCTGCAGAGGCAAGAAGCTGCTCTAAAAGAACAAAAGGAAGCAGAAAAAGAACAGAAAGATGCAGCCTGGAAAAAGATATGTCAGATGGAGTCATGTGCAAAAGATCTCAATGTAGAGCTTGAAGATGTGGAGTTTGAGTTTGAGACAATTTTGTCGGCTCCTTGGTAAGTTAAGAAAAACAAACCTATGGTGAGCACTTTCTAAGTTGATTTAAAGATTTTTATGAGATCATTATTAATATGGTTGGTTAGTGGTTGATAAAAGTCGGGTTATGTAGAGAAGAAATGAAGCTAACCATGTAATCCCCTGTATAATGAGGCTAACTTTTCTTTTCATTAGGTATTTGTAAACTTTATACAAATAAGTTTGCATACGCTTTAAACACATAATTTTCTATATAACAAGTATTACTATAAATTGATACCTATAGTCTTCTTAGATTATAAAGAAGAGGAATACACTTCTTAACGACCTTGAACATCGGTGAGAGTAACGTCGTTAATAGTACTGCTGGTTTCTCCGCTGGGCCAATTATCTGAGCTGCCGCCAGTTTTGGTGTTTCTCCTCCTTCCCGCCGTAAATGCAGGATGCTTCGGAGATGGAAGATCAATGGCGTTATGACCTAACATGAAGACAACAGAGGACATGTCTGGTCTGTCTGAAGAGTTTTCTTGCACGCAAAGTAACCCAATGTGTAAGCACTTCATTACTTCGCCCTCATCATACGTCTCTTCACCCATTAATTTGTCTATGATCTCTATAGCTTCACCATTTTCCCATCGATCCCAAATCTACAAGACGAAGAAACAAACGTTTGCTTATGTTCTGTTTTGCTCCTCTGTATCCCCAAGTTATGTCAAAGAAAGGAAGAAGTTTTTACTTACATGTTTGACTAGATTCAAAGATTCCTCATAAAAAGCACTGTTTCTCTTTCCGGTTATGATCTCTAAGATCAATACTCCAAAGCTGTATACATCGGATTTAATAGAGAACTGGCCGTCCATTGCATACTCTGGTGACATGTATCCACTGTGACAGTGAGATTGAAACGACCTTAAAGATTGAAAAAAAGAAATTGGAGAGTTTTGTGGGGATGGATTGATATAGTAGATTAACTCACTATGTTCCGACGACTCGATTTGTGCTTCCTTCGATTTGGTTGCCTCCGAAGATTCTAGCCAGGCCGAAATCCGCAATCTTCGGTATCATTTCATTGTCAAGAAGTACATTGCTGGCCTTAAGGTCTCTGTGGATGATCCTCAGCCTTGAATCTTGATGAAGGTATAAGATTCCACGACCAATCCCGCGGATTATCCCCATTCTTTTTGGCCAATCCAACTCTGCTCTTTGCTCTTCATCTATGAGAACAACAAGGAGGAAAACAAAACAGGAAAGCAAATTCGAAGTCACTGATCGTCCTGAATGGGAGAAGTTGAATCTATAGAGGAAATGTTGAAACGTACGGAATATGAAATAGTCTAGGCTCTTGTTTGGTAAATACTCGTATACCAACATCTTCTCTTCAAATTCAACACAACATCCTAAGATCCTCACGAGATTTCGATGCTGCAGCTTCGATATCAACTTGACCTCGTTCTTGAACTCTTCCATTCCTTGACCTGAGCTTTTTGACAACCTCTTCACTGCTATTTCCATACCATTTTGTAACACACCTTTATAAACAGGTCCAAAACCACCTGCTCCAAGCTTGTTTTGAAAAGCAAAATTATTCGTTGCTGTAGCAATCGTGCTAAGCTCAAAGAGAGGCAACTCCCGGCTTCTTGATTTGTCCTCAAGCTCTTCAAGTATGAATGAGTCTTCAAGATCAAAAGAGCTCGGAGCGAAGCTTGATGGAGCTTTTCTAAGCCTGTTAGACTCTGCACTTGTGAAAGTGTTCAATTTGTTAGCTGTGATCTAAGCAAGCAAACATATAATCTTAAAAAATCATCATCAGAGAATTTCTTACGTGTTCGTTGTCTTCGCTTCCTTAAATAACAGTGAAAACTGATCAGTAGTAACATCACGACTGCAATCAAACTGATGAGAATTAAAACAAGTCTCTTCTTCCCCGATGCGCCATTTCCATTCCACCGCGCTGAAACAAGCAAACAAATCAAATTGCTACCACCTTTGTTGCAATGAAACAGAACAAGTTGCAGAGTATATGTATATTAGTACCTAACTCTGACTTATCTACGCGTAAATAGAAATCCTGTCCTGAGCTCAAGTATGTCCTAGTATCCAACATATTGCCGTGCCATGTCAAGCACCCTTTAGCTCCATCTTGACTCTCGTGGTAAGCACTCGCATAAGCAACACATGAGCAGTTCTTCAAGCACCTCTGTTCACATTCCTTCAGTGTTATGTTCATATCCACATTAACAGCTGATGTATTGGGAATCTTCACTCGCTTCAACTTTGCAAACCCTTCTTTCCCATTACATATCGAATCTGCTTTTATCCTCGTGCACCCATCCGAAGCATCTCTCAAGAACCAATCTCGAGGTGTCTTAGGCTCGTACCCCGGTAAGCAAGAGCACTCAAACTTCTCTGTACTGGTGGAATCACAGTAACCGTTAAAGCCACAGTGGTTGTAGATGTCACACTTATCTTCGGGAGCTGACCAGAACCCGATCCATTTCTTATCTCTCCCGTTCCAGCGAAACCGTTGCAGAGTTCCTGTCTCGTTTAGCACCATTCTTGTTGTAACCGAAGCATCTAACACTCCATAAGTGATTGATACTTCATCTGGATTATTCACAAACGAGATATTGAAGATAAACTTGTTTGTCATTTCAGGCACACCACTCCATCTTTGCCCTGTCCATGACCCAGTACGCCACCAAAGAGTCAGACCCTTGTACATCATCATCTGCGGAAACCCTCTACGTTCTATCCGGTATGTAATGTTTCCAGAACCCGGGTCACCAGGAGATCTCCAAGACGTCATAATACGATCCACACCGCTTTGACGAGTGAATCCAAACTTCATAAAGGGAAGCAAAGTGTTTGTAGGATGATTAAAGCTCTCCCAGAAACTTTTCCCTGTGACAGGATCAAGTAGAACAAGGTTGCCTAAATCAGATAGCTTCGCAACTAAAGCAGGTTCTTGGATCATATCAATAACATCAGTAGACCAAATAGGCTCTGTTCCATTGCCAGATGCATACACACAAAGATTCCCTCTGGTACTGAACTTTATCAGACCAGATGTGTCATTAATAGGATGATCTCTATTTGCAACCCATACAATAGTCTGCTCAGAGACTTGAGCATACCAAATCCCAACATACCTGAGCTTTGAATTCCCCAAGCTGAAGAATCCAAAAGCAAATCTCTTTCCTTCAGAGTATATAACATCACCATCTTTCAAAGACTGACTTCTCAAGATTGTGTTGTCAGAGTAACAAGATTGAATCAAGAAGGAGAACAAGAAAATGAAAAAGATAAAGAAGAACTTCATTCTCTGATTATTTCTGATCATAGTTTGATGAAACAATATAAATGATGTTTCTTGTTAAAAGCCAAGTGGGGCTTACCTCAACTAACAACATTAACTGCTGACATCGAAATCAGTCACAACCTGTTCCGGATTTTTCTCAAAGGTTGAACTTTCAAAAGTTGTAAGAAAAAACTGATTCATGTGACTTAGAACATGACACGAACTAATAAGGTTACCAACACTGTGAAACCTTTCTTCCTTGTCCATTCAATCATTGCCTCTTTCACTGCAGGAAATGGTCCACGCCACCACAATTTGCCTACAATAATAAATAAGTACTTATATACAAAATGACAAGCAAATTATGTAATATAAAGACCTATTTTATACACAAATTTACAGAGAACTGAAACTTAGAAACAATAGTCACTTTAAGACCAACTATTGGACCGTGAAACAGTTACCACCCCAGTGAAGATTAAGTTGATAAGGACTCAGTAAAAGCAAGCTCCATAAGCATAATGCAGAAAGATTTATAATAATTGACTCTATGAGACATTTTAACCACTACTCCTAGATATATATTAACTATTCGAGCTAGAGACACTTGCATATCATATCAGGTGAATATAAAGTTGACAATGACTGATTAAAGTCAGTAAATGCAACTTCCAATTAGCAAAATGAGAAACGGTATCCATAATTAAGCATAACACCATGGGCTTCCTCTTTCCAGATGAAGCATGTTTATTAAATAAATCTGAAACAGGAAGCATACAAATGGTTAACATTTTAAGGTCTGTATTGACATGTACTTTAATGGTAGAGATGTTCTCTTAGAGCATAAGACAGAAAAGAGTTACATAATATATGTAAGCAGAATCATAGATATGACTACATGTGTATGTATATGTACCTATGTCGTTGGGTCTACAAATACGTAGACATCTTCATGAACTCACAAAAGCTTTAGGATCGAACTCTACACCGTTTCAGCATGCACTCCACCTTCATCGGGTGATGTTACTACATGTATGCAGATGGAAGTGAATGATTGATCAAGTGATGTTTGCTACAACGGCTTTACAATTATATCATCAGTTTGGAATCATATTCTTTAGATTAGGACCAAACGCAAACACAATGTGAAATCAATTCCCATGAAGATTCAGGCATTGCGCCAAGTTCATTAATCAGATCTGACAAAACCTAACAAGTAACAACAGCCTTCTTTTCATTGATACAAATTTGGATTGGTTCCAGAAATTTCATGAGAGAAACTGCAGCCTGCCTAAAAGTTAGACAATTCATGTTGATGCTGCAGCAAGTTAAGCCGCCTTATCCTCCAGAGCCTTGAGTTCTTGCCTCCATTCTTCCAACTTAGAGAATTTCTCTAACTGCTCTGGGTTTAGGTCTCGGGAAGCAGTCTTCTGCTGTTGAGCTTCTGTGAGTCGGATCTGCAAATGTTAACAGAATGAAGCAATTACACAACCGCTAGACTGCAGATTTCTGCTATACCTCAAACACAATTTTGCTGTAAACTGAAGAAAATTGATTGAAAACCATTTGGAACATACGCTGTTACGGCTTACCAGCCACAATTAGGAATCTAGACGGTGGAGATTATATCTTCAAAGCCAAAGGTTCTCGAATGTCTTATTTTAATTAAAGCAACTGAGAAAGATGGAAATCTTACTTTCTTCTTAAGTGCGCGGATTCTTTTCTCTACGTCTTCTCCTGTGGTTCCTGGATTAGGTGCTCCCCCACATACATCATTATTTGACGAAACGTCCAAAGCCTCCATTTCAGAAGCCAATACATTCACCGATTGGGATCCATTACTAGCTGATCCATCCTCAGAGCTGTTAGCTTTTTCTGCAGTAGCCTGCAGAGGTGATAATTAGAAAGCATGTTCCATTAACCGAAGACCAAGCTAGTAGCATATGAATTGAGTTGAAACACATACCTGTAATCGCTTCTCTTTTTTACGTTCGTTCCTCTTAGCAGCTTTAGTCTTTGGTTTAGGAGCTGGATCAGGTTCATAACCTGGAGGCCCTTGTGAGGCCATCTCCTTCTTCATCTATTACAAATGAAATACAAATTAGAAAAAAGATATGTTCTATCTACATTTTTGCCCTTATTCAAACCAAGATAGAAGAGCAAAAATTTGGTAACAATTTCTGTTGAGCACTCGAACAAAGAACATAAGGGTGGTACAAATAATGAAAGCAGGCTATCCACAACCAGTACTGACTACTGAGAAAAATCAAATTTAAACGATTCATTTCCACGAGAAACAATGAGTCCAAGAACAGAATAGAGTGTTGAGGGAATAAGGATTCCATACCAGAGAACCTTTGGACTGATATTTGACAACTTCATCTTCTGGAGTATATCCAGGTCGAATCCGAATGGGTTTCCGGAGAGTACCATCAGGTCTACGTGTGGGCTCCAGAATCCTCTCACCTTCTTTAAGATTTTTGCTCAGTTCCGCCATTCGCTTTCCTTGTTCTCCGCTTCTGCTTCCCATCTGAGTCCTTCAACTTTTCAATCACCCTTGTCACTTCTCTTGTTCCTCAGCTATCAAGTATACTGTTTTCTGTATCAAATTTACAGGGTTCATTAAACAATTCATGGAGTTAAACATTTAGACAGGAAAAGGAATCTAGTTTTGGTTTAACGGTGAGTTACAACAGTTTGTTAGAAGAAGCTAAATGCACAACAGTGTAGTTCACACATTATAAAGCTTTCTAAACTCTGAAACATGTAAGCTCGTGTATCAAGAATGAGTATACAAGTTATAGCAGATATTCAAAAGATCACACAACTCAGTAGCAAACATCTGATCAACAATTCAAATTCAACTTAAAAATTGTTTAGTGAGCTGTAAGCATTAGCAACCACAAAAGAAATTCGCCATATCAAACACCACTTCCTATAACCACACAACAATCAGTTATTTCAAAACCATGCAATACAAAGTCCCAGCTCATTTTTCTGTTTTCTTATCATCAAAGTATAAACCTTTGGTGATAGAATTCCTTTGGCTGCATTTAATAACCTCACAAGCAAAATCTTCATTACAGATCCTAAAACCAAACATAACCAAAAAGACAAACTTTCCAGATTCCAGTTTCAATCAACCTTAAAGCTCAATTCAATTTCCTCTAATTTCGTCTCGTTGCTGTTAACAAAAACCGAGAACACACCAAATTTAGTTAACCTATTTTTTTTGCCGGCGGCCAGAGCTCCCTACACCTCGGCCAATCATACAGAGATATGAGAGAGAGGAAAGAGAAGAAAAAAAAAGAAAGCTGACCTACGGAGATGGTGGCTATTCTCCGTCGCCGGAGAGCCCAAATCCGGTGAAACGAAACCGGTAAATATTGGATGGAAAAGATGTTTTTATGTCGACCGTGACCTGACACCCTAAGGAATGGGATCGAGACAGCTTAATGTGGTTTAACTATGTTTTGTGTATTCTGTTTCTTCTTCTTTCTAAAGTATAAAATTAAAAAGATATGTGGACCAATCAAAATCAAAATTAGACAAGTTAATAAATACTTAGGGAGACAAAATAAAAAACTTTGGAATGAACATTTTAATTTTGACGACAAGCTGTCTTTTAGACCGACATTAAGGCTTTTTATGTTCACATCATTCCTTGGTTTGACAATGTCACACGTCGACTAAATCAAGCGTTAAGCCCACGAGATATCAATTTCCTTTTTTTGGGCCTGTCTCTCTCTCCGAACGAAATCACTGACCTGACCTGATCTCTCTCTCTCTTCCTCCGTCTCTTCTCCGTATCGGCTTTAGGTCTTCTCCGGGAAGAAAGCTTCGAACCCAATTAACGCCGGACGGTAGACTGTGACCGACTAGTCCCCAAAAGCTCAAGTCAATGAGAAAATGCTCCTCAATTTTAACGTTTTAGAGATCCATACCCAACAAGCCCTGTTTTCGCATATTCTTTCCGTTGGTTTCTCACCATCTTCGTCGCTATGTCAAGGTTTGTTTAATCAAACGGGCTTAACCACTTTCGTGGGTCTTTCATGATTTCTGATCGGATTTTTGTTTCCCATTTCCTCGGAGACTCATTTTATCTGTAAAGTTTCGACATTTACGAGTTTCAATGGTTCATACGTCTTAATGTTGATCGGATCCTTCTGTATACTCTCTTAGCTGCTTATTGCTTACTTTCTCATCATTGATTTGTTGTTGTTATTGCAGAGTTTTGATCTCTAAAATCGTTGGAAAGCAAACACAATCTCTTGTCTCGAACCAGAAAGATAGAGTGTCTCAATGGGGAAGCTATAGAACTGCTTTTACAGCTGCTCTAAGGTCGCCTCAGCTCAGAACTTACTCTTCATCTGGTAGGATTCCGAGTAATGTGTATTGTACTTTTGCCTTTAGAGATCTCAAAGGAAGTTTTTTAAGTAATCATCTGTCTCGAAGTTATACTACTGCCCCTGCAAGAAATGTAGTTAGTCATCATGCCCAAATTGCTTGGAGAAGGCTTCATTATAAGTATTCTGAGCGTATTAGTACCATTGCTCAGGCGTTTAGCTTGTCTCTTACCCGTTCGCACTTGTTAATACCTGGGATCGTTGCTGTCACTTGTGGACAAGTAGCATGGGCACAAAGAGCTCCTGGTTCGGGGATAAATCACTATGCTTCAGATAAATCTCTCTATACAAGGGCTAAGAATGGTCCTATCTTTCTGTCTTCGTTATTGTTTTCGGTTATAGAGGGTTTTATCTTGATTGGGAGGGCTTTTTATATAGCTTGTTTGTTTACTCCTACTATTCTGATGGGGCTGGTTGTGGAATCATGTGGGCCTCGTTTTAGGAAAATATGGCTTGAGATGGTCCATCGAACTCTGGAAAGAGCAGGTCCTGCTTTTATCAAATGGGGTCAATGGGCAGCCACGCGACCTGATCTATTCCCCAAGGATTTGTGTTCACAGCTCTCAAAGCTTCACAGTAATGCTCCTGAGCATAGCTTCGCCTACACTAAGAAAACTATCGAGAAGGCATTTGGTCGTAAACTTTCTGAGATATTTGAGGAGTTTGATGAGGTGCCAGTGGCATCTGGGAGTATTGCCCAAGTACATAGAGCTTCTTTAAGGTTTCAGTATCCAGGACAAAAGTCCAAGTCTTCGCTGGTTGCGGTTAAAGTTAGACATCCGGGTGTTGGTGAATCGATTAGGAGAGATTTTGTGATAATTAATTTGGTGGCAAAGATATCGACTTTAATTCCAGCTTTGAAATGGTTGAGATTGGACGAGAGTGTGCAACAGTTTGGTGTCTTCATGTTGTCTCAAGTTGATCTCGCGAGGGAAGCTTCACATTTGAGTCGGTTCATATATAACTTCCGTAGATGGAAGGATGTCTCTTTCCCTAAACCTGTGTATCCTCTTGTACATCCTGCTGTTTTGGTGGAGACATATGAGCATGGAGAAAGTGTGGCACGTTATGTTGATGGAATGGAAGGACATGAATGGATTAAGACTAGATTGGCTCACATCGGGACCCATGCCCTCTTGAAGATGCTCTTGGTATTAACCTCTTTGTATCTTTTGTATAACTGATATACGCTTCATCAATGCTCTTAATCTCAAGTGAATTGTTACTTCAGGTTGATAACTTTATTCACGCTGACATGCATCCGGGAAATATCCTTGTCCGGAAAAAGGCTTCCCGTGGAGGCCTTTTCAAAACGAAGAAGCCTCACATTGTTTTCCTTGATGTGGGAATGACTGCAGAACTTGCAAAGAATGACCGAGAGAACTTACTTGACTTTTTCAAGGCGGTTGCGCGTAGAGATGGCCGGACTGCTGCTGAACGAACACTTAAATTATCAAGAAAGCAGAATTGTCCCAATCCAGAGGCTTTTATCGAGGTAATACTATCTTTGCTCTAAGGTTCTTTGTACCTCGGAAAAACAGTTTGAGTTGTCAAATATATGGAAGATATCTTTCAAAGTTCTTTTATTTGTGATGGCTAATAATCTATACTCTGACAGGAAGTAGAGGAAGCATTCAAATTCTGGGGAACCCCTGAGGGAGATTTAGTACATCCAGCAGATTGTATGCACGAATTACTTGAGAAAGTAAGACGTCATAGAGTAAATATTGATGGGAATGTGTGCACTGTTATGGTGACAACATTAGTTCTCGAGGTGAGCCAAAATCGTCCCCACTTTCAAATTTTAGTGTAGATTTTAGATCATGCTAAGTTTGATGGAAGGTTTAAAAAGAACTAAAGAAAGCTAAGCTTATTATAGAACCAGAGCTTAAAGCTGTAGCCATTAAAACTGTTTTTAGCTTAGAGAATGGTTTCTATAGCCTTGTTTGATTCAAAAACTGTTTATAACTCCAGAGATATTAAGTTTACTTTCGAACTAAGTAATTGGTTTGATTACAGGGTTGGCAACGGAAACTTGACCCAGGATATGATGTGATGCACACGTTGCAAACAATGGTGTTGAAAACCGACTGGGCTAAGTCTCTTTCTTATACGGTGGATGGTCTGATGGCGCCGTAGGCGAAGAAAGGTTCCATCTTTTTGAAATTTTGTTTGTTATCATCATAGGAGTCGAAACAATTTACACATCTTAGATGAGAGAACATAGAAAGAAAGTACATGTTCTTATGTTCCTTTTGTTTTTTTCTTTCATTCTTTTGTCTTTTGCTTTTTATTGTCATGGATTTTGGTTCATTCTAACTACATAGATTGTATTTACGCGGTTGGTTTCCGTTATAAACCGCCTGTTTATTCTCTGAACCAAAGAACAGTGAACAAAAACACTGAAACATGTTGCCTGAGAATGGCCAAGAAGATATGAATAAAGTGTTTACATCCATGAATGACTTTGTGTATCTAATTGCCTTCTTTTCCCCCTTTTTGCTTTTCTTGTCTGATTTTGATTAGGGAACAGAACTGAACAAGACCAAAATACCACACAAAATACATTGTTACATTGTTTCTAGTCTATTCATTTTTATTCTGCAGTTTATGATTTCTACTGGACGATCAACAAGCATGATGTCTTGTATTTCAATACTAAAAAACTCCACAAGATGGGTGGTGGATGACCCAAATAGGTGGCTGTATATACGTAACTTGGACTGATTCACTATTAGCATACAAATGGCCTCTTAGCCTCTCTCCTTTTAGAACCTTACAGGACATTTCTATCAAACTTCCATGTTTGCTATATACCACAGTTTCCAAAACTAAACATGAAAGTTTTCTCTTGACATGAATCAGTTTACACTGTTGAGCAAATCAATTGCCATAAGCCGATGTTGACACCAATGCAGATTGCTATGGAGGCCACAGAACTTGGTTGCGGTTTCTGTGAATGAACTCTGTTGTGTGTTGTTAGGGTTGAGATGATGACATTGTTGAGGCAATAACTGGAGGCGAATGCAGCTCGAGAAAAGCTTTTCCTTCGGAATAGCCGCCTATACATAGAGTGTCTCCTCGACCATGCCAGATACCATCATGAACATTGTTCATCTCCAGAGTTTTAGATTCCTGCATCACATCACATCACAAGCAAAATGAACCAAAAGGACATAACGGATGTAACTTGTTTGCAAGAGAATGATCTGTGAATAACACACACCTGAGTTAATGTACAGAATGGACATACGAGATGGTGGATAAAATCGTCCAAGAAACTATCAGTACCCTATCAAAAGTAAGAGTATCCAAAAGTCATGATGCAGAAAAGAAGACAAATAACATTCTTAACACACTCCATAGAAAAGAAACAAAAAAACAAGGAATGTGCTTACTCTAATATTAAACTTCCTTCTTATCAACATACGGAAGAAACCCAAGTAGGATCCAATCAAAAGAACGAAAGCAATAGCCAGATAGAGAAAGCAGTGCCTCTTAGTTACAGCAAAAGCAACAACATTGAATAAGAAACCGGCAATAAGAATCATATGAACAGCACCCTGACACATACAAAATACAGTTAAAGTCAGTATCTTTCAATGATTGCAACACAAGAACGAAGGTAAACAAAAGGCCAGAGATCAACTGTATTAAGAGGATATTATACCTGAAGAAAGCAAGAACCAAAACCAGTCCTTGTCATGTTTTTCCCGAATCTGTAGCATGGACAGCTGAAACAAGATAAACAAAAAAAAGTCTCTTGCTTTATAATCACATATAGAACTCAATTGCTCTAATTACAGTAAATTATATGAATTTCAATTTCTGGAGAACAAAAAAAAAATGCTTTTGGAATTAAAGAATGATATGAGAAGAGAAAACCCAATACCAAGCAGATTCGATACAGAGATGACGATCTTCAAAGCAATCCATAACATCGCCTTCCCAAAGCCGTAAAACGCCACCGCCATAATCATCCTCCGTCGCATCTTCTCCCTCCGAGCTCTCAAGCTTCCTCCATTTCCCCTGAGTCTGAAGCGCAACCGTTGAGCAAAGCAAATCGAAATCCAACACAGAAATTCCTTCAAGTTCCGTTAACCTCTCCCTCTCCTCCACCGCTCCTCCGCCTTCATCGGCTCTAATGTCGGCGATTACGACGGCTCCTCCTCCTCCTCCACCCTCGAGTTTATCCAAATCCGCCATTGATGAGAGATTTAATTAGGGCTTTTCTCTTTGATGATATCTTCTCCCAAAGGACTTTGTACCTTTTTTGGTGAACGCCTTTTGATACTCTTTTATTTATTTATTTGTTTTCTTAAAGTTGTTGTTTTTTTTAAAGCGTTAGTGATTTGGCGGGTAATTAATTATTCATAAACACAGCTAAAAACTGTCATTATTAACGGTACAGCTGTTGCCACGTAAGATATTCGTCTAGTGGAAAGAGTGATTGATGTTTATTCTTATCCAATATGCTCAATTATAAATACGTATCAATTCTTATATTTAGATTTTATAATTTTCTGAAAAAGCAAGTTTTATTTTTTAATTGTCACATGTAAATATGGTAAGAGGTGTGAATCAAAAATACCGAATTAATAACGTTTCTAAAGACAGATAATTTGGCTAATTTAAGGCTCCAGACTACGTATATTGTTTGTTTAAATTGCAACTTTAGTTTATAGGTAAGTTTTTAATTTAGCAATTACTATGAGTTTATAGTCGCATCTACCTCCATTAATACTGTGTTTTCCGTTTTAAGATAGTTTGTTAAATTTGGTAACAAGATACTGAGATGGAGTTGAATAGCTCCCTAATCTCTCCTTCTGCGTTCCATAGTCTAGCTTCTTCTTCGAGTGCTCTGTGGCATATAGCTTTCACTTTACAAAATCAGAGTAGCTTTGGAATTAGGGATTTTTAACTCAATTTCAATCGATAGAAAACCCTAAAAGTCAGGAAATATTTTTGAATGAATTATCAAGTGTTTCCGGTACTATTTAATTAAGTGAGATTTACTCCCACCTCTATAGCCGTTAGATCTTAAGCCCATCCATCTAACCACACACAAAAAGAGGACTATAGTGTAAGTGCATAATAAATATGGACAAGAATATTTATAATTCTCTGATTGGATAAGAAATACGATTTGATTGGCAACATATGTTAGAGATAGAGGTATCAAAAAAATTGAGAACCAAGTTTATTTTTACATAATTCATTGAAAATGTTGGTTACCTTTTTGTAAAAAGCTCCATAACATCATCTACATTGTTCTTTTGTCAATTATAACTTTTGTTTGTTTCTTATTTATGCAATTAACTACATTGTTGACTTATAATTTATGTTTATTTATGCAATTTATTATTTATATATATATGTTGATCCTGGCACTGCAGTGAGCGTGACTATATATAGATCAGTGGTCCACCTAACCTCAGGTCAATGAATAATGAATTTCATTAGTCATTTATACATTTGACCAAAAAAGAAAAAGTCATTTATACGTACATTTCTTATTCTAACATCATACAAAGCCATAAAATGCTGAGAACATGTACTTCAATATACTTACATATATGTTAAGTGTAACAACACAAACATTTGGTTTCGTGTCTGGTTTAATATTTATTGTTAATTAATATTGTATTATCTATATGCGTTCACACTCATATGAGGAAATTTTGTCGTCATGGACCATTCAATCATGACAATTATAGGATGGACAATTATAGGATGTATTCCTTATTCGTGCATGCATGCAGAGATATATAGACGTTCCACTAGCGTTTAAACTTGGTATATATAATCTGTATAAACTATATGTATGAGAAGTAATTATAAGACTCAAAAGTCATAACAAAATTAAGTTCTACTCTGCAACATCTCATTCTCTCTTCTTCAGTTACACTTCCTCGGCTGATTTTTATTTTCGAGAGATAGAGAATTAGAGACCTAATGGCGATGACCAGTACCATGCAGCTCTTAGTATTGAGTTTTCTCGTAATAGCCTCACTGTTTCTTGGGGCAACGGTGGCTCCTCCAGCAAGTTTGATCTCCACGCCCGATCAGGTAACTAGGAAAACCTTTATTTTGTTTGTGTGTCCGCTAATCGATTTTTTTTTGTTTTGTATCCGCGAATCCAACTTTTAGGCTCTCTAGCGTTTATAACTAATAAAGTTCCAGCTTTGAAAACAGAAATCGATTAGAAAATGAAAAACTTATGGACAACAAATCAACAATGGGAAATGATCAAAATAATCCCCAACTTTTTTTTGTTGTTAAAGAAATAATCCCCAACTTTCTCTAATTAGCAGAAAAGCTTCAATTTTTTTGTGTTAGCAAAACAAATATCACCATTGTTGAAATATGAACAAGTTATTTAACTTTATCCATCAGATCTGAGCTTTGGGTTGTCACTTCCGACGAACCATGTTCTTACAGAGTTTGTTTCACTGTAAAAACCTAATTTTCCTGTTTTATTATATATTTGTCTTTTGAGATAATACCTCAAATATCTGAAGCCTAAAACTCCGATTCGTTCTTTTTTTTTTTTTATCTTTGAATTGTTGTTTATTGTTGACTTTCATATGTTTCATATGTTT
>Ga0041059_1000852_pt1 | contig 24029 bp, 19 predicted proteins | sample AraColnosormetaG_FD_56232 | JGI IMG/M metagenome (GOLD analysis project Ga0041059, IMG submission 56232) | Arabidopsis roots microbial communities from North Carolina, USA - Col MF nosort | ecosystem: Host-associated > Plants > Roots > Unclassified | place: USA: North Carolina | collected... | reverse complement strand
CTATTTATTTTATTAATGTTGATTTTATTTATGATATGTTTATAAATCATTGTATAAATATTTTGTAATTTTGTAGTAATTAACTGCTATCAAATATTTCTACGGTTTGATGCTTATAATCGAATTGTTATAGTCATGAAAAAAGCAATATCAAAAATGATAATTTTGTAGTGTTTAGATGATATTAAATATTTTGGAAGTTTTATTTTAGTAACTAATTGTGTAGTTAATGTGAAGAGATTTTGGGAAGATAGTTAAATGTCAAATATTTAATTCGAAGATTTACTTTCTAATTATAAAAAATAATTATTAAATGCCAATGGCAGCCACTGTAAATAAATCCAACTTGAGGATTATTTTACAAAGTGGATGCAAAAATGTATATATAGATGAGTGATAACATTTGTGGAATACAAATTGTTGGAAATTTATTTTCCACAATTTTTATGAAATAATATAACAACATATTATATTATGTACTATTCCGTACACAAGTACACGAGCCGGGAGAGTAAAAGCGCAAAAAAGTCAGGCCCGGCCCAATAAAATAAATATTACTCGCCCTTATGGCTACAAACAAATGGCCCGCCCCTTCTAGTATACCAAACCTTACCCAAAAGAAAAAGAAAAAAAAAACTATTTCACTGTGAAAAAATTACTTGAGTTTGATAAAAAATCTTTGACGTTATAGTTTACTACAAGTCTACATTACTGATATGAGTGATGATAATAGTTTAAAAACAGATACATGTTGTGAACATATAATATGTTACTGTGTCTAAGTAAGGAATACAAAAAGAGAGAATGATTAGTTAAGGAGGAGGACAATGGCATCTCCAACCCTCAGGTTGGTAATTAGCATAATGAGGAGATAGGTGAGGGATTGAAGAAATGGTAGGGAATTGGATTGCTTCACATGGCTCACATCCATAGCATTTTTTCTCACAACTTGGTGGCTTTGATCCTATTCTTCTTCTTCTTTTCACTATCTCTTCTTTATTCTCATTGGGGTTCAAAATGCGTCTCCTAGAGTTTTCTTCTGCAGCCTGCGGCTTTATTATCTCTGCAGGCCCAATATAAATTATTATTGGGAAAACGAAAAAGAATTTAGACATTAATAAGAACATGTATTCCATTTTCTATGATTCTTTTTACTGACTAATCTATAACAGTAATTTCTAAAACCATAGTTTGTTTGGGTTTAACCGTTAATCATGCAAATATTTGGGACCACGGTTTAGAGTCTAAAATAGCCACTATTACAAGTCATTGATTTGCTCATAAAATTAGTATAAACAAGTAAGAAATTGAACCTAACCTTCTTTGCAAACAGAAACTAAACAGAGAAGTCTTTTTGTTCATACTTACAAATCTACACGTCTCCCTTTCAATATATATAGATACAGACATAGTAATGGTCTAATATATTAGACTCTGAAGAAATAAGAAATTAAACCTGGATAAAAAGAAACGTGACTGGAAGCAATAGGCCTGCTTGTTGCATCAACCCAGCTCACTATTGGTATCATCACCATTAATATAACCACAAAACCCTTTCCTGTTTCTTTCACTCTCATGATGGTGGCTGCAATGATGTATATCGAGGCTTGAAGAAGAGAAAAAGAAGAAGAAGGAGAAGAAAGAAGAAGCTTGTGGGGTTTAAGGCCTAATGCCTAATAAGATATAGGAAGGGTGTTGCTTATGGGACAAGTGAAGTAGTAATTTTCTTACCAATCTATGAAGTTTTGCCTTTTTCTTTTGATCAAAAAGCAAACTGATTAACCTATGAGCAAGTTTCTCTTTTAAGAAATTTGAATATTTTGGGATTTTACAGCTCATTAATTAATGAATATATTTTCTGACATGTCTCAGTACATGAAAGTAAATATTCGAATCAGAAAATCAGAAGAAAACAGATAAGAACACGAGAGAGAGAGAGAGAGAGATCAGTCTAGTAAATAAAGAATCTATGTACGAGATGGTCCATTCATCAGAAGAGAAATGCTTTTATATAATTAACGAAAGAAAAACAAAAATGATATTACAAATTACATTATTATTACTCTTTTTTTATTTCTGCATTGACTGCAGAGCCATTCCACAGCTCAATGGTTTTTTTCCTTTAGGAGTAATAAAAGAATTAAACTTGTACAAGGGTCTCATTTATGAAAAGGTCACCCTTTTTATCCACATATATTTTACATTACATTTTTAGATGTATTGTTACATGAATGTTACATGCATTGAGATAATGATCTTTTGTATTGATACCGATTCATTTCGTATCAAATCATGACATTTAATTTGGAAGAATGTCAACTTTGATCTCATGGAGACAAACCATGCATGCCCTTCACTGAATTTGGACCGTCCAATTTTTCATATCAATCAAATTACCTATTTTCATGTTGATCAAATTTGATATGTTTAACATCATTAACAAAAAGGACTCGTGCTATTTATTAAAATATACGAGTTCAGTGAGAGTGTTATTTTCATGCACTAGGCGTAGGCGGGAAGGCTTGATGGTGTCAGCTGGAATAAATGACTGGAAATGGACACATCATATATCTATATATAGAATATGGTCCGAGACATTTTCATAAAATTGACTGATCAATTAGTTTCTAGTTTTAGTAAACGCCAAGCTCACACGGAGTGTGAATATTACTCCAAAAAGGAATCGTATCGGTCAAATTATGATTTCACAGTTTTAGCTATTTCTTTACATCAAGTAAATTAAATATTCCTCCTACTTTTTTTTCCTACTTTCTACAAAAATTTGTTTTCCAACGTAAAAATGAATTTAAAAGGCATCTTCCAGATTTGAATATATTCCAAGAAGTAAAATGAATAAAAGGAATTGTTTAAAAATACTCACAGTTGACTTTGACAAAAATAAATTACTCACGTTTGACTCGGCCTCTGGCTTCATATTTTTCATATATAGACTATAAAAGAATTATGTGATATAAAGCAAAAAAAAACAAAAAAAACTGATCGGCTATGAATTGTCAAGTGCTGGATAGCACCTGAAAAGAGCTGTGTTAATGTCATTGTGATTTGATTAGTCATAGCCAGGAAATTAGTGGATTTTATATATAACATTTAATATCCTTTCATTCCTTCATGGTATCGGGAAAACGTTATGAATTCAAAAATTTAAACAAAATAAAAGACAACTACTTCTAATGCAGAATCTGTAATATATTATCAGACAAAGATAAACAGCTACGGTTTAAGCATATATATGGGAACACAAACATCCCTTAATTTGTGGACTATAACATGATTTCTTGTGGAGTATATCAATATGTTTGATCATGATATGCCTAGAACGCGGGAGTTAATTCTCTTTATGTATTCGAAATCAATTCCCACAGCTTATTTTGAGCTCGTTTATAAAAATCTTCTGATAATGAATCATACTGTTATAACATATAAGGGTCATTTTGTATTCTATAGAGAATCATGCAGTTACTATCTGTATCTCCATAGGAACTATGAAAGTGAACGTTGAACCAAATTATGGTGGAAATGTGACGAGAGCTTCCTTCTTGTCCGTGTGGAGACTTTTATACTATGTCCAACAAACTTTCATGTTCTAATACAGTGTATTTTCCCATAATGTATATATATATGAAAAATGGACCTACCCATGAATCGAACTAAACAATTCACTGATACATGCAAATGATAATAGTTCACTGACGTTCAAGATAATTATATTACTAAAAATTAATAGTACGTAGGTCACCACATCTAATGTATATCACATCATCATGTTCTATTATATTTGTGACATTATACCTCGATGCGTTGTGAGGACGTAGTTCTCTCAAAACATATCAAAACTATCCAGTTTTTTTCCAGGGTATTTTGCACAAACATACGTTTAGTTTGATAATGTTAAGAGTCTATCAATGGAGATAGAGAAAATGGTTAAGAGGTCAGTTTCAGAACCACCAAGAAGATATATGTCAAATTAAGAAAATAAGGGAAGCCTCCGACAGAATCTCGAGTCCGTTGAGCTTTGACTTCTTTTAACAGCATATAACCAAATTTCACTTCAAAAGACTTAAATATATTGCAATTTTATACTGTTTAGTTATCTTCAAGTCTGCTTCTCTAAACTACGAATGCATACAAGTCTACTTAAACATTTGATGATGACACTAAAATGAGAGAATCAATTTTGTTTTTCGTTTCGTGGGACTTTTACTTTGAGGAGAGAATGGAGGCAAATCGGGGCCTTCTCTCATTTCTTTTGCCTTTTCCTTGTTCACTTTTTATAATTCACACACAGCTATACTTGATATATATGTATGAATTTTGATATATAATTCTAATATAATTCATAATATTAGTATACATGGAAACGAAAAAATAGACTGAAAGACATTATCCTAACCTTTTTTTTTTGAATTTAAGTTCATTGATCCAATAGTTTGATGTTTTATACCATATTTGCGGTTTGATTTCTAGAAAATACAAATTATTAGTGAAAAAAAAACTTATGAAAATCTCGAACGTACGTATGTAGAGTCCTATATAATATTGTTGATCATGAACAAAACTATTCTACAGAAAAAAGTAACATCATAGACCCACACAAATCATAAAAAAACATAATTTTGGAATTTCAAACGGGAAAATTGGAAAAGTTTACTTTTTTGTGTGTTAGGAATAATTATGGAAAATATGCTCTGAAATAATATGGTTTATACTTTATTTTGTAGGAATCCAAATTATTTTTTCTCGAAGCAAAAAGCCAAAATGTATAGAAAGTTAGTGTCCTTTGATGGCTCATCAAAAATAGAAAGAAAAGTGTGAAAGCTCTTTAATAGTTGCATGTGGCATCGAAGGCAAAATCAAAAGAATCTTATGTTTGGGCCTAGTGCTTCGGTCACAAGCATTAAATTTATCCCTAATAATAAATTACTTTTAATAAATTGTTTATATCCTGAACAATATTAATGTCAATTTGGTTATTGTTAGGTTATTGGTATAATCATAAGAAGTATGTTCTATGAAACATAAATAGTGTGATATATGTTCTATTTCTATATTTCATTTGTCGGTAGATTTATACATGAAGTTATACGGAGGAGTAATCTTTGTTCATAAATTGGCTAATAAGTAAATTATATACGAAGAAAGTATATGTTTAGTAAACTAGACAACACATATGAAATAGATACCATTATCATTGATCATAACATTGTTGGCATGTGTGATAGCAGGTTTAGCCTTCAAAACATTTATAACGTGCAAATCAGTCATGATCTCTCTTGATAAACAACTAATTAAACATTAACTACTTATATACGACAAAGCGCATTTATCTCAATTGCGTATAATGTACATTATCGACCGAATATCAACAATATATGAACGTCTAGCCAAATTGTTCTAACAGTACGGTCGCATAATATCACATAATAGATTTTAACCCGCGGTATACCGCGGAACAATTTTTTTTTAAAAGTTAGTATACATAAAAGTTTGCAAATTGTATCTATCTATAAATTAATGTTGATCTTATTTATGATATGTTTATGAATTATTGTCTAAATATATTGTAATTTTGTAGTAATTAAATGCTATCAAATATCTCTGCGATTTGATGATTATAATCGAATTGTTATAGTCATGGAGAAAAGCAATATTAAAAATGATAATTTTGTAGTAATTAAATGATATTAAATATTTTAGAAGTTTTATTTTAATAACTAATTGTGTAGTTAATGTGGAGAGATTTAGGCAAGGTTGTTAAATATCAAATATTTAATTCGAATATTTTTTTCTAATTATCAAAAACAAACATTAAAATTCAGTGGCAGCCATTGTAAATAAGTTCCAACTACAAGATTTATTTCATAAAATGGCTGCAAAAATGTATATGTAGATGCTGAAATCACAATGTTACCGACAATACCCTAACCATATGACTATAAAAACTCAGCTGGTTACGACCAAAATCTGTCTTGAGATCGAGATAATGTACAATAAGCCAAAAGAGGTAAAAATTTAACTAAATCATAATAAGCCAACAAATTTAGGTTTAGTTTAGTAATCAACCCCATCATTAATATATTACAGTATATCGATGAACCCACATCTATCAAATAAATTAATGAGTCTAATGATGATATAACAACACAAACAATTCCACAATAAACAAATACTCCATAGTCCAGACTTAAACATTAGAAAGAAACATATTCAAGTTGTCCCTTCGGGAACATGTATCCGATTTTTTTTAAAAAAAAATCGGGTTAAAAACTGTTTACATATGTACACCATCTGCTTTAGCTCCTATACGTTTACGCAGAAAAAACGTTTTTCTTAAAAGTCAAAATAAGAATCTAATCTAAAGTACAATTCGAGCCCTTTATGTCAAAAAAACTTTGCTTCCTTTGTTGGCAATCCTTATTTTTTATTTTATCCGGTGGTGATCCGTTTATACTTTATATAAATTTCTTTCGACTTGATTATTGAAAATAACTCATTCATACTTAATTAAATTTAATCAAGACAACTAGAAAACTCAAATTATAACTGAGGAGTAGGCCTCACAGTGTCTGCATGGGCAACACGTGTCTGTGTAGAAGAAGACAATGGCCATGATTCTGTAATAAGCCACACAGGCTCTCACTGAGCAGAAACTTCAGCTTTTAGCATTTTAACCTTTTATAACACAAAACCCTAAAAAAATACACTGGGCCACTCTCGTCTTCAGTGTGCTAAAAACCCACCTATAATTATTTTTTGTGAGATCATTTTTCTTGCAACTTGTTACACTTATCTCAGTTCCCCGACAAATTTTGTATGTTTTACGTTCCAAATTATTGTAGTTTAAATTACACTGTACATATGTTGTTTCGGAAAGAAATTCACAAAAGAAGAAACTGGGTCCACATCATTAGGTAGTATATTATTATCTATTACTTTTGTAATAAACTAATGGAAAGTTTCTGCAGCCGTTTCTCATTTTAATTGTGTGTATTAACCTCACCAATTCTCGATACAATATTATAAGTTATAACACTTCAACATCGTACAAACATTCTTAGAGAGAGACTAAGAGAGCGATAGAGATCTAGAGAGAGAGAGAGGATGGGTCATCACTCATGCTGCAACAAGCAAAAGGTGAAGAGAGGGCTTTGGTCACCTGAAGAAGACGAAAAGCTCATCAACTACATCAATTCATATGGCCATGGATGTTGGAGCTCTGTTCCTAAACATGCAGGCACTTATACACATATACATGGGTTTTGTTTCTTGAATTATCTATACTAATAAGAAGTCTTTGTATTTAGGTTTTAATTTCTTTGTGGTTTTGCTTGTGTTTAATTAGGTTTGCAGAGATGTGGAAAGAGTTGTAGATTAAGATGGATAAATTATCTAAGACCTGATCTTAAACGTGGAAGCTTCTCTCCTCAAGAAGCTGCTCTTATCATTGAGCTTCACAGCATTCTTGGTAACAGGTTTGTCAGTTCATTAACATTTATACATGTGAAATACAAAACTAACATTTCTTCAAGACTTTGACTTACTTTTTTTAATCATGTTATGGTTTTTGACAGATGGGCTCAAATTGCTAAACATCTACCTGGAAGAACAGATAACGAGGTCAAGAATTTCTGGAACTCGAGCATTAAAAAGAAGCTCATGTCTCACCATCATCACGGTCATCATCATCATCATCTCTCTTCCATGGCGAGTTTGCTCACAAACCTTCCTTATCACAATGGATTCAACCCTACTACAGTCGACGATGAAAGTTCAAGATTCATGTCCAATATCATCACAAACACTAACCCTAATTTCATCACTCCAAGCCATCTCTCTCTTCCTTCTCCTCATGTTATGACCCCATTGATGTTCCCAACCTCTAGAGAAGGAGATTTCAAGTTTCTAACCACAAACAACCCAAACCAATCTCATCACCATGATAATAACCATTACAACAACCTCGACATTTTGTCACCCACACCAACTATAAACAATCATCATCAACCTTCACTTTCTTCTTGTCCTCATGATAATAATCTCCAATGGCCAGCGTTACCAGATTTCCCAGCGAGTACCATTTCTGGTTTCCAAGAAACCCTTCAAGATTATGATGATGCTAATAAACTCAACGTGTTTGTGACACCATTCAACGATAATGCCAAAAAGTTATTATGTGGAGAAGTTCTCGAAGGCAAAGTACTATCTTCCTCCTCACCAATTTCACAAGATCACGGCCTTTTTCTTCCCACCACGTACAACTTTCAAATGACTTCTACGAGTGATCATCAACATCATCATCGAGTGGACTCATACATCAATCACATGATCATACCATCATCATCCTCATCGTCGCCAATCTCTTGTGGACAGTACGTCATAACTTAAGCAAACCCTATTCATACTCAATCAACATGGGATTCCTTGACATGGGTACGTAATAAATACCTATATACGTTTGATATCTATATATAAGAAGGAACGAGTGAACATAAATAATCACCCATATGTGTTTATAAGTTTTTTTCCATATAGTATAAGGATTTGTGATATGTTACATGGATTACTTTTCATATATATTGCATTGATTTTGAATAATGGAGGAAAACATAAATGTTGATAAGTTCTTCTTAACTATTCAAGTTATAGTCGTGTGAGTTGTGGAAAAATGTTACTACATATGCATAAAGTTGGTCCTTAAACACAGTTTAATGAACACGTACAAACATACATATGTATGTAAGGACGTATATGTGAAGGAAGTACGATCTCTGTCTCTCGTCATCTACGTACACATGTGTTTGTATATGGTCAGTTTGTTTTGCCTCTGTATTGGAAATTATTGTCTTCATCTTTGTTTTTTCTTTGTCGCTTATTGCTTCTCTCTCTCTATGATATTTCGTGGGGTCAAATATGTGGACTGTCATACTTCAATGCAAGTTCAATGTACAATATTTTTAGTCAACTGTGAGATTCTCTTTTGATAATTTTAAAATTTTTGACAAAAAAAACACGATTTGTATCCTTAAAGTCTTGCTTCGTTATTAAAATTTAATCGTAATGTGTTAACAACTTAACATCATGAGGAAAAAAGGATTCATTGATATAAACTATCCATTACAAAAGAGCTGAGATCGTTAAAATTTTAACTTCAGATCAATTCTGAGATCAACAACACATGAGAACATGGATAAGAAGACAAGTTATTTAGGAGATGGAAGTTTCAGGTTTTCTAGCCTGAATAACCGGAGATTCATCAATGGAAAGATTAGAGAGATTCTAGGCTGTGACTCTGTGACGCCCTTTTGCTATTCTCCGAGCTATGACTCTCCGTCCACCTTTGGTTGCCTTCCTGCTCATATTTAGACATTCAGTAGCCGTATGAGTAACCAGAATTGGTCATTCAAACACCATGTACAGATGTAGAATCTTGTTCCTACTTTCTATTAGTGCTAAACAACGAATTCCTCTAACGTGAATGAGAATGAGCAATGATTAGAAGAATTAAAAGAGCTTTAGAATTTACTAGATTTTGTTGAGAAATACAAGTGAACCCCTATTTTTGGACTAAACTAAGAGGTTGAACACAAAGTGACATACCGAGCAAAGAATCCATGGTTCCGTTTACGCCTTATAGTGCTTGGTTGGAATGTCCTCTTAGGAAACAGAAGCAATGGCTCACTTGAAGGATCAACTACATTACCAAATACAAAGACATTAGACAGGTACCAACGAGCAGCAAAAATATACAACTTTGCAGAGACTAAAAGCCTCAAGGCCAATGAACAATACAAGGCTGAACTCTCCTTTAGGACACATAACACTCTTGAACTATATCAAACTCAAAGCACAACACAGCCAGATTCTTAACCCTCCTATAAGTTGAGACATAAGTTAAATAAATGTGCTTCCCAATACTTTATAATTCGCTATGATCTCCACTCAAGAACAGAACACTATCAGCAAAATGGCCGGTAACAGGACTCGATAAAACGACCTAAACATTGTTACTACTGTGTAAGCACATGAGCAAGCAAGCAAAGTTTCTGATTTCATCAACCATTGACACACAATCCACAAAAGAAACAGAACACCTCTCAACATTTGATTGATACTCGAGCATCTAGTGACTGCATTGCATACACTATAAATCATATTCATAAGCCAAGAAAATCCAGCTTCAGGAGAGTGTGAACAAATTACTAATCTAGCTACTGACAGATACAATCAAAATAGAGTCAAAGAGTGAAAGTACCTTCTGGCAAGAAGAATTCGAGTGAAGGAAGACCAGAAGGGTAAAGAAATCCACGTTCGTTGAGTTCCTGGAGCGAAGCAGTGTCGTTAGGGCGCGAAATGAGTGAGCTCTGTAGATTCGACAACGACGGGAAAAAATACGGCGGGATTTCTTGTCCCTGAGGAGCTATGTATTGAAAAGAAGATCTGAGATTGTTCTGCACGATATTCGTTGTCGGCTTCGTTAGAAACCGATTCATCAACGAAGCTCCTGACCTGATTAGGGTTTTGGCCGCCATTTTTCCTCCCTTCTCCGAGATTGCGAAAAGCGTCGCACAGTTCTCTCTTCGAAAATGTACGAGAAAGACGAGGATACATGGGCTTTGGGCCACAGGCCCAATTTTAATAAATTAACAGTGGCATTTTTCGTAATTTATCAGAATCTTAGCAAGAGAAAATTGGCATTAAATTTTCATGTAACAGAACAAAAATGAACAAGAGTGTAATCTACAAAATCTACATTGTCCATGGTCTCTAACATTGTGTAGATCATCTGGCTCGAAGGGTGAGACAAATCAGCGACGGCGAAGGAATGAGTTTGGTTACCGATTACGATCCAGCTCAAGGCTGGTTCTTTCTTAACCCCTCGATCTCTCATCAGTTCTCTCACCTCCTCTGCTGAAGAATTGACTCCAGAATCGTTGTAAATGTTGTGGAGCAATACGTATGAGCCAGAGGCCTCGGGTTCAAGTTCCATCAGTCTCTCCGCAACGCGTTTCCCAATTACGCTGTCTTTGTAAACTCTACAAGAACTCAGTAATGCTCTCCACGTCACTGGATGGTCTTGAAAACCAGAGCTCAAAATCAGATTCTCAGCATCTGATAATCTTCCCGTGCGACCTAAAAGATCGACGAGGCAAGTGAAATGTTTCTCGTTTGGGTTAATCCTGTAATCGTTCTTCATGCATTGGAAATACTTTAGTCCTTGTGTGACTAATCCTCCGTGGCAACAAGCTATTAGAACACCGAGAAAGGCTTGCTGGTTCGGTTTAATTCCGTGGGTTTTCATCGATTCAAAGATGTTTAAGGCTTCGTTAGCAGAACCGTGTTGAGCAAGGCTTGAGATCATAGCCGAGTATGTTGCAACGTCTGGGTTTTGGACCTCGATAAATACTTGATTAGCAAGCGGCATGTTACCTGACTTTGCATACATAGAAATGCTTGACGTCTTAACACTGGTGAAAGCATCAATTCCACTCTTTATGGCATAACCCTGAATCTGCTCTCCTGAGCTTAATGCAGCAAAATCAGCACAAGCACTCATCATAAGGGAAACTGTATACTCTTCTGGTCTTATATGGGATGAAAAAAGTTGTCGGAACAGATCAAATGCGCTTTCAAGCTGCTCGTTTTGGACATGGCAATCTATCATCGATGTCCATGAGGCGATATCTTGCTTTGATGTTGAAGCAAAGCATTGCATTCCATCTTCAGTTGAACCCATTAACGCATACAGCTCGATTAGAGCGCTCCCAATAAACTCATCAGACTGAAAATTGTTCTTACAGATGAGAGCGTGAATCTGCCTTCCATATTCCAAGGTTTTCGCTGCACTACAAGCTTTGAGCACAACTGAAAATGTCGATGGCGAGGGTTCCAAACCCCGTCTTTGCATATCCATGAAGAGCTTAAAGGCTTCACTAGAAGCTTCATCGGTTATTTCATCCATTTGGAGAAACCCAGATATCATTGCGTTATACGTAACCACATTCTTCGAAGGCATCAAACTGAAAAGCTTTATCGCCTCTTTCAAACTTCCGTTTTTGGCATACATGTCAAGCAATGCAGTACGGACAACTATATCAAACTCCATTCCTAGTTTTGCTGTATAACAGTGAATTGCCATACCTTTTTCTATAAATCCTTCGTTCAGGTTAATACAACAAGCCTTTAGCACACTCCCCAGAGCATACGTAGTCAGATTTAGGCCGTCTCTATGCATTTTAGCCAACAGATTTAGCGGTTCTTCCGCTGCGCCAACCCGAACATAACCGGAAATCAAAGAATTCCATGAAACTTGATCCCTTTCATCGCATCTATCAAATAAAGACATAGCTTGGTCAAGCTTTCCACACTTACTATACATGTCAATCAACACATTGATCAAAAACACTTGCTGAGATAGACCATTCACAACAACCAACCCGTGCAACAATTCCCCTAAATCAAGATCACACCTTTCTCCACAAAAGCCCAATGCACCGGCATACGTGAACTTATCGAGCTTCAAATTAGCTTCTCTAGCTTCAAGAAACAATTCCATGGCCTGTTCATAAAATCCCATCTGAGTGTACCCAGAAATCAAAGAATTAAAAGAAATAATGTTTCGTTCAGGCATTCTGTCGAACAACTGGCGTGCAAAACCCAATTCCCGGCACTTGCAATACATGTTCAGAAGATTGTTGAGCAAGTACAGACACGGGTTCAAGGAGGACTTGATCATGTGTCCATGAGCGAGCTTTCCCAGTACCACGGAGCCTGATTTTGCAGCTGTCTGAAAAAGTATCTTGTAACCTTCGGAATCTAAAGCCGTGTTCTTTGGTTGGCATAACGAAGACAAAAACCTGTAACCCAATCCAACTCGTTTGGTGATAAGAGTAACCAGAGAATCTTGAGCAATGTTGTTGAAAAAAGTCTTTGCTCGGAACTGTAACAACATGTTCTCCCATCACATAACGAAACTAACGGCTTTTGTCTGTAACACAACGGTCTCTCTGGAGATCATAAACGCTTTGCTCCGTTCTTTTTCCAAACTGGGCCTCTATATAGCCTTTAGTTAATAGTTTTGGGCCCCGTGTATATTTTGTATCGTATTTGCGATGTGTTGGTATATACATTTGACGTTGAAACCACCTATATATATATGCATAGTTGACCATCTTTTGATTTAAGAAAATTCTTCACAAAAGATTTGTTTATTGAGTCTAATTTGTCTTAGGAAAATCTTGGTATTATAACATGAATTTCGTGTTAATTTAAATCAAAGCTCATATAAGCAAGCAAACCAAAGATCTTTAAATTGTGGTCAACGGGAATTGAATCGGACGGTGGAAAGTCCACGTGTTAGTAAATCGGAGCCGATCACACCGTCCAAACTTTAGTAAAGGAGAAGAGGACGGCGAGGTGGATCCCAACTAAAAATTGGGCTTTTCTGTAGGGCCCACTATAGTATTGTCCAGCCAATTGCCCTCCATGGAAATTTTTCCTACATGGGACCCATAATGACTTTATCGTCTACCAATGCAATGAGTATATCATAATTTCCTTCGTTAAAGATAATAATATTACTGAACATTAGTATTTTTTCTTCTTTTATTTAAATCAATGTGTATTCATATCTGAAAATTATCTGAATGTTATTACCTGAAAATTATTTTTCCATCAAATTAGTATTTTTTCTTCTTTTATTTAAATCAATGTATTCATATCTTTGGTCAATATTTCTATTAGTAAGAGTATGTATATTAGGTAAAAAATATTATTGTTAATAATAATCCCTAAAGAACTATATATGTTGGGTAAAAATATGATAAATTTTAAAAGTAAAAATTCGTTGGAATAAAAAACACTTTTTGGCATATTTCTTTTGTCAAATTAGAGAGAAGCTCTTATGACCTTAGGAGAAGCAGTCGTCAAAGCACCGGTGCATCAATAACGAGCTCGAGCCTAGAGATCTCTGTCCCATTCTCTTCGTCATTCATCACTCTATCTGCGTTTCGTTGAGCGATAATGGGTAATTTATATATCCATCTCTTCTCTGCTCATAAATGTTCCTGATCTCGTGGATCCGTTTTTTCGCTTTGATCTGATCAGTTTTCGTTTTGACCAAGCGTTACTCGTTTTCGATTTCAGTTTCTTTCTAAGCTCTGTGATTTGGATTGTGATCTGTCTGATGTAAAATTTTGATAGTCTCTTTTGCTCATTAGATGGTAGGTGATTGATTCTTCTTTCTTCTATTTAGTAGCAGATCAGTGTATTAGATGATTCCGAGTTTCGATTTGCTTAATTGTTGTTGAAATTTGGGGTTTCAATGAAATTTTTTGGCTAGGTTTCTAGTGGATTAACAGTTATCTTAGTGATTCGAAAATGCGAGGAATCAATCAAAAATTAAGGATTCTGGGTTTAAAGGAGACACTCGATGCAACTTGTGGGGAAGATTTAAAGCCTAGATTTTGAAGATGTTATTGAATAGGAAGACTGAATTTCAGATCTTGCTTTGTTCAGAGACACTTTGGGCTTACTTGTACATAGTGCTAATTTTATTACTTTCTTTATTGCTTGGACGTTGCAGATGCCGCTTGCTCTACCCAGCTTATCGATGGGGATGGTGTCTTTAATGTTTCTGGGGTTGATCATTTCATCAAGGAGGTTAAATTGGACGAATGTGGTCTTTCATACGCGGTTGTCTCGATTATGGGTCCACAAAGTAGTGGTATGTATCAAATCCTTGAATGTAAAAAGTGGCTTCTTTGGAATCTATTTTTTGTATATTGGCTGATTTTATGTCATTCTGGTTGAATTTGCAGGGAAGAGTACGCTCTTGAATCATTTGTTTGGAACCAACTTTAGAGAAATGGATGCATTTAGAGGAAGGCATGTTCTAATTTTTGTATACACTTCATCAGAAGAATACTTAGCTTCTAATTTATATTTATTTTTCCGCTGCAATTCTTTGTTTTCAGGTCTCAGACGACTAAGGGAATTTGGATTGCTAGATGCGCTGGTATTGAGCCTTGCACCGTTGTGATGGATTTAGAGGGTACCGATGGGAGAGAGCGTGGTGAGGTGTGTAACCTTGGCCCTTTTCATATTCGGTTCTTTTAATATTTAGCATCTCACGCCCAGTTAGTATTTATTTAGCTTTTGCACTAATTGTGAATGACTTTGATGAAATTTGAATTGTACTGATTAGAGTCATAACATGGTTTCATGCACTGTATAAATCTTAAGGAGCTCACACAAAGAAATTGTTGTCTAAAAGAGAATGTGTCAGTGCAGAATAGCTTTACTTACACAGTTTTCTTGTATATGGATAGGATGATACTGCTTTCGAGAAACAGAGTGCTCTTTTTGCACTTGCAGTCTCAGACATAGTTCTTATAAACATGTAAGTGGTGTTCTTTACTTTGTTTTCTTTGATATTAATAGATAACAGGACTTCTTTTGCCGTCTTTATCTTATATCTTCTCGGATTTGTAATGCAGGTGGTGTCATGATATTGGTCGGGAACAAGCAGCAAATAAACCTCTTTTAAAGACTGTGTTCCAGGTATGTGCCTGTATGTTCTTATCAGGATGAGTTATCTCTGTTCCGAAGTCTCAAGACTGTTTGCTTTTCTACATGCAATCAGGTTATGATGCGGTTGTTTAGTCCGCGGAAGACAACTTTGATGTTTGTTATAAGAGATAAAACACGGGTATGCATTTGGGTTTTCTGTCCTTTATCATTCTGAATCTCTGGATTATTGTGGTTGTTTCTAATTCCAGGGTAATTGCAGACGCCACTGGAAAATTTAGAACCAGTGCTGAGGGAAGACATTCAAAAGGTAGAAGACAGTCTTAGCCTTTATGTACTTTGACTAATAGAGCAATCCCTTAATGTTTGTCCTTAAAATGCAGATATGGGATTCAGTTCCCAAGCCTCAGGCCCACAAAGAAACTCCACTTAGCGATTTCTTCAATGTAAGTCTGCTTGATTTGGAGAAAAACTTCGTATCATTCTTCTTTTGCTAGGATCAAGATATGGAGTTGTTTCTTGTGTGACAGGTTGAAGTAGTTGCTCTCTCGAGTTATGAAGAAAAAGAAGAGCAATTCAAAGAGCAGGTCTGTTTACAATTAGCTTTACATTTTGCCATTTTGGAGAAGATCCAGGGTCACCTTATGTGATTTATTGCTCAATAGATGGCTTGTAGGTGATATTAATGTTTTTTCTATAATGTTTTCTGTAAATGAAAGGTCTACAATTTGAGACAACGGTTCTTCCAATCTGTCGCACCTGGCGGGCTTGCTGGTGATCGACGAGGAGTTGTCCCTGCCAATGCTTTTGCTTTTAGTGCAAAACAGATGTGGCAAGTCATCAAAGACAACAAAGACTTGGATCTTCCAGCACACAAGGTAATTTTGCTTGCTTAAGGCTCTCTCCTGTCACTCGTACATCATCATTCGTTCTGGTCTTGTTATTTATGCGCTCCATATATGCAGGTCATGGTAGCAACTGTGCGATGTGAGGAAATTGCCAATGAAAAATTCTCTAGTTTTATCGCGAATGAGGTGAATTTCCTTAATACTGCTTCTGTGCTTCATGGTTTAGCCTTTTCAATGGCCCTTTCGTTAATATTCATGTCTAAATTATTGTATAGAATTGGCGCGAGTTGGAAGAGGCTGTACAGTCTGGTCCTGTTTCCGGATTTGGAAGAAAGCTGAGCTCAATTCTCCAAGCAAGCTTATCAGAGTAAGCATATCGTGCTGAATTTTTCTGCACAGGATTTACCTGTGTGCTGGCTTTATTGAACTATTGGTTTTTATGCATATATTGATTCTAGGAGGGTAGGAGTTTTTTTCACGTGTTTCTGATGATTACAATAGGTATGACACAGAAGCGACATACTTTGAAGAAAGTGTTAGATCATCCAAGAGGCAACAGCTGCAAGAAAAGTTATTGCAAGTAATGCATATACTCAACTTGTGACTGTTATACTTTGTTTTTGTTGCAATCATGCGTTGCCTGGAAACATTCAGAGACTTCCAACGTTGTAAAAAACCAGATACCTACTATTAGGCACTCATTTTCTTATTGTCTATCCAGCTTGTTCAACCAACTTTCCAAGACGTGCTTGGACATTTGAGGGCTGGAGCACTTGAAAACTTCAAGAATGCTTTTGAGAAGGCCTTGGATGCTGGAGAAGGGTTTTCATCATCTGCGAAATCCTGCGCTCAGTCATGCATATCTAAGTTTGATAAAGGATGTGAAGGTATCATGTATTGTTACTATTACTGCTGAAAATATTCTGATATAGATAGCATGTTGAAAGCGATATCTGAACTCAATGGGAATCTCAAAGGAAATGTTATGTTGCAGAGGCTGTTATTGAACAAGCAAAATGGGATACATCTAAAACTCGGGAAAAGCTTGAGCGTGATATTGAAGCTCATATCTCTTCTGTCCGTACTGCAAAGTTGGCTGAACTGACTACTCTGTATGAGGTAAAATAGAATTCTCAAGCAGCTGAAAGCCATACATATTGGTCTGAATTATCTACCATCAAACAGGTGTAAACTCATATCTGGACATTTCTAATAGATAATTTTCATTGCAGTCAAAACTAAATGTAGCCTTATCTGGACCGGTGGAAGCTCTTCTGGATGGGGCTAATGATGAAACATGGCCAGCAATAAGAAAGCTACTTAGACGGGAAGGAGAATTGGCTGTCTATGGTCTCTCCAACGCATTATCTGGTTTCGAAATGGACGAAGAAACACGGAGTAAAATGCTTGCTGATCTCGAGAACTATGCACGAGGTATTGTTGAAACCAAGGCAAAGGAAGAGGCTGGAAGAGCGATGATGCGCATGAAGGATAGGTGTCACCATTTTACTTGTCTTTCATCATTTCCTTGTCCGATAACTTCCATCTCTTACAGAGCTTTCTGATTAAACAAACTTCTATCCAGATTTGCTACAATCTTCAGCCATGATTCTGATTCAATGCCACGTGTTTGGACTGGAAAGGAGGACATCAGAGCAATTACAAAAATGGCTCGTTCTGCGGTATGAGACCTACCTGATATAGCAATATCTCAGCACCTATTCTTTGAATCAATCGCAAATTTCTCGAGATTTTGATATGACCCTTGTTCTCTTTTTCAGTCCTTGAAGCTGCTGTCTGTTATGGCTGTTATACGCTTGGATGATGAACTCGACAATATTGAGAAGACATTGACGCTAGCTCTGTTTAATTCTACGGGCAACAATGCTACTAGCAAGAGCATCAGCACAATTGATTCACTTGCCTCAAGCACTTGGGAGAAGGTGACTAAAACCTTACTCACTGTATATAATGAAAACACAAAAGGTCTCATATTTAGTACTCACACCTTTGAGATATAAAAGATCCTTACTGTTACCTTGTTATTATCAGGTTGCACCAGAAAAGACGTTGATCACACCTGTGCAGTGTAAATCACTGTGGAGGCAATTTAAGAACGAGACAGAATATACCGTTACACAGGCCATTTCTGCACAGGTAATCTTTGCAATCCACACTTTCAAGCATATCTTCCGTTTGCTCATTCACATGAGCTGATGTTAAAATTTGGCAATGCTACAAAACGTTTTTGAATATCTTTTTTTGGTCATGTCGTTTCTAGCTTCTTGTCTCCTTTCTCATCTGTTCTTTAATCAGCTAACACCCGGAAAAATAATTGAGGTTTCAATCTGAATAAAGTCTCCTTGGATTTCAGGAAGCTAACCGACGGAATAACAACTGGCTGCCACCTCCATGGGCAATCCTTGCCCTGGTTGTTCTTGGATTTAATGAATTTATGACTCTCTTAAGGTACCCTCCTTGTCCATTCTTTTGAATTGACTCGGCGGCTTTTTCATACAATCAAGATTCCGTACTCACTTTGGCTCTTCGTGCCTGCATCTCTCATGGCAGAAATCCTCTATGGCTCTTAGTTCTATTTGTCGGATACCTTGTATCCAAAGCCTTGTGGGTGCAATTAAATATTTCAGGAGAATTCCAAAACGGCGTGGTATGAGCACGATATCCAACATCCATATTTTTACTTTTGCCCCTGTTCTTCATTTGATCTCAATTATAATCTCACCGAAATGCCAATGTTTCATCTATGATCAACAACAGCTACCTGGACTTCTCTCTTTGTCAACCAAATTCATTCCAACGGTCATGAACCTCCTCAAAAAGCTTGCGGAAGAAGGACAAGCACCACCCACAAATAGCAACCAATCAATGAACTCTACAGCTCAATCCGAGGTTACAACCAATGGAGAAAGCAGCAGCAGCAGTAGCTCTGGTTCATCTCCAGCAAAAAACGTACCCATTGATACAAGTGCATAGAACAAAGAAGTATACAAGCTTAAGCTGTTGTGCTAGCCCACGAAGCTAGAAACTTAAAATTCGTTACCCTTTCAAAAAGGTAGCTCTCAGTTTTGGTGTTGATCAGAGAGATTCACCGAGAGCCATATGTTTTATGTCTCCGATGGCATTGGTTCCCTCTTGCAGGTGTCAAAGTGATCTTGTATGTTCCTAGACTAAGATTCTGATGCAGACAAAAACAAAAAAACTCATGATTTGTTTGCGAGTTCTGTAGTGATGTGGTTATTGTATCTGATAAAAAGAATGTTACTTGAAGAAAAACCGGTTTTTGATTAAGTGAAATTCAGTTTGGTTTTTGTTGATTGAAGAGAATTTCAGGTTCTCATTGCAAGTTTATAGTGTAATCATGTTAGCATAGAGTTTTTGGGCCATTGGAAAATTCATAATGGGCCTAAGATAACGGATGAAACTGTAAACCTAATTATGGGAGATGCAGAAACAGAGCACAAAGAAAGTTCCAGACTATTAGCTTTTCTAAAAGAAAAAAGTTTCACTCTTTGGAGGTTGGAACTTAATTCCTTGATTAAGAAACCCCAGAAAAACCCTAAACCCTTGAAGCGTCTCCTTCTCTAGTTCTTTGCAAGCGGAAATGTATCGAGTGCTATCAAAGTTATCTTCTTCAATTGGGTACGTTTCGTTCTTTCATTCAACGAACTTATTCAAAACTTGTATTTTTCTCGATCAATATTTTTTGATGAGCAGAGCTTAATTTTCTTCTTCCTCTTTCTGGGTTTGATTGTCTTGCAGCTCGTCTACTTCCAGGAAACTGGTGAGTTTCGTGAACTCTCTCTGTCTTTTTGCGAGTTTGATTGCATTTCGTTTATGGGCATTCTTGTTGGTAACAGAGAAATTGCTAGAAATGTGTCAAATTACTAGTCCTGATAGTTTATGCAATGAAAAAAATAGGGTTTACATCAAAATCTCCACCTTAAGCTACTTAATTTGCAAAATTGCTCTGCTTTTATTGGTTTCAGATGCAATAGAAGATCTTCTAGTTCCGGAATGATTAGCTTGAATTGGCCGTACCCTGTATCAAACTAATTAATTCCGATTTTGATTTTCTTTTGGTGTTCTCTCTTACCATGAAGGTTTCTGGGCGGATTATAAGTAGCAGAAACTATGCGGCCAAGGATATCAGTTTCGGGATCGGAGCTCGGGCAGCTATGTTGCAGGGTGTATCCGAGGTTGCAGAAGCTGTGAAAGTCACTATGGGACCAAAGGTATATATATTTCGTTCTCACAAGGTTTAGATCAATGTAGAGTGGATTGTTTTTGAAACAGTCTTCAAATTCAATATCTTTTTTTTTTAATTCTGTGGTGTAGGGAAGAAATGTGATAATTGAGAGCAGTTATGGCGGACCAAAGATCACAAAGGATGGTGTCACCGTGGCAAAAAGCATATCATTTCAAGCTAAAGCTAAGAACATTGGTGCCGAACTCGTCAAACAGGTTGCAAGTGCCACTAACAAGGTTGCTGGAGATGGTAATATTTTCTCTTTTGAGTTCATAATCATGGATAAGTTTTTATTGAAAACATACGGTGAAGAGATAATAGTAAAGTCTTAATTTCTGCTTGCCTTCCTTTCGTTATATAGGTACCACTTGTGCCACTGTTTTGACTCAGGCGATACTCATCGAAGGCTGCAAGTCGGTGGCTGCAGGTGTAAATGTGATGGATTTGCGTGTTGGAATTAATATGGCAATTGCTGCAGTTGTCTCTGATTTGAAAAGCAGAGCTGTTATGATTAGCACCCCAGAAGAGATCACACAGGTGAATTTAGAAACATATTCATAAGTCAGGAATTGTGAATGCTATACCAAAGGTTGATCTATTACTGCTACTGCATATGTTCCTTTGATAGGTTGCCACTATATCTGCAAATGGGGAGCGTGAAATAGGGGAACTAATTGCAAGAGCCATGGAGAAAGTTGGAAAGGAAGGGGTTATCACTGTTGCTGTAAGCTTACTTTTCTTTTCATGCCTTATAATAGATCACTTGATGGTTGTCTGATCGCTGTGTTATTCTTCAAATACCCAGGATGGTAACACTTTAGATAACGAGCTGGAAGTAGTGGAAGGAATGAAGCTAGCCAGAGGTTACATTTCTCCTTATTTTATCACGGATGAGAAGACCCAGAAATGCGTGAGTGAAATCTATCGTGTTTAGTATTGTGTGAAAAGGAAAGAAAGGGTATTGAACTACCTGTGCTTGTTTTTCAGGAGCTTGAAAATCCCATCATCCTCATTCATGAGAAGAAGATTTCAGACATTAACTCTTTGTTGAAAGTTTTAGAAGCGGCTGTGAAAGTAAAGCATTCCCTTGATTATCTAGAATACTATGTTCTGAAGTCCGGTTTGGCGGTTTCTATAGTTGGCTACAAGAAAACTACTCACTTCTTTCTCTTATTGTTTGCGGTTGTGCAGAGTAGTAGACCACTTCTTATTGTAGCAGAAGATGTTGAGAGTGATGCATTAGCTATGCTTATTCTCAATAAGCATCATGGTGGGCTTAAGGTATGTGCTATCAAGGCTCCGGGGTTTGGTGACAACAGGAAAGCAAGCTTGGATGATCTTGCAGTTCTTACTGGTGCAGAGGTAGAAATTTCTCAGAAACAACATAATAGTTATGTTTGTGTCACGTTTTCATTTTCTAACTCACTTGTTTATGCACAGGTTATCTCTGAGGAGCGTGGGCTATCTCTAGAAAAAATTCGCCCTGAATTGCTTGGAACTGCGAAGAAGGTAACAGGAGAAATCATAACTGGTTTCTGTTTTTGCTTTTGTGTGATTCAAATCTAACACAAATTCTTTAAACTAGGTTACCGTTACCCGTGATGACACTATTATCCTACATGGTGGTGGTGATAAAAAGCTAATTGAAGAAAGATGTGAAGAGGTATATGATTATTTTCTTACAATATCTCTGACATGAATCTTGCTCACTAGAATATTCTTTATACAGTAGAAGCAATCCTTTTTACTCTCATGCTCTACAGTTAAGATCAGCCAATGAAAAGAGTACATCCACTTTTGATCAAGAGAAAACGCAAGAAAGACTCTCAAAGCTATCAGGTGGTGTTGCAGTCTTCAAGGTTAGTCAATCACCCATCAATCGGTCTTTCTAAACTCTTGCATACGAAAAGTAGCTGATATGTGCCTTGTTCCTATATAGGTGGGAGGGGCAAGTGAATCTGAAGTTGGAGAGAGAAAAGACAGAGTCACTGATGCTTTAAACGCCACAAGAGCAGCTGTAGAAGAAGGCATCATACCGGGTAATAGAAATTATTCGCATCTTCTCTCTATTTACTCTGATATAGCTCACATGATGTGCCTTTAACGGAGGAAATTTCAAATAGGTGGTGGTGTGGCTCTATTATATGCGACAAAGGCTTTAGACAACCTTCAAACTGAAAACGAGGATCAAAGAAGAGGTGTTCAGATTGTTCAGAATGCTCTCAAGGTTAATAATCTCTAACTTCCTCTTGATGAAAGATTTCCGTCCATGTCCCAAACTGTAAAACCTGACATGATGTTGTGAATCTTGTGTAGGCTCCTGCATTTACAATAGCTGCAAATGCCGGTTACGATGGTTCTTTAGTGGTTGGCAAGTTATTAGAGCAAGACGATTGCAATTTTGGTTTCGATGCAGCCAAAGGTTAGAAACTTAGTGTCTTTGAGAACATTATCAATCGCAAATCTCATCGATCTCTGAAAGTGTCTGCCGTTTTTGTTTCGTGTTGCCATAGGTAAATATGTGGATATGGTGAAAGCTGGAATCATAGACCCAGTCAAGGTGATCAGAACCGCCTTAACCGATGCTGCTAGGTAAAGAGTGTCCTAACAAACTCAAAACCTTTGGTTGCTTCTGTGGAATAATAAACTAACTCCTTATCATGTGTGTGTGTGTACAAAATGCAGCGTTTCTTTGCTTTTGACAACAACAGAGGCCTCAGTGCTTGTGAAGGCAGACGAGAACACTCCAAACCATGTCCCTGATATGGCCAGCATGGGCATGTGATCTTGTGACCTCTACAAAAAAAGAAACATTCAAATTTTTATTTTTCTCTACTAAAGTTAGAAACTTTTCTCGATTTAAATTTGGTTGTCTGGTTCTATATATATTGTTACAGTGAATTTTTAATGAATTTTGTTGAATTCAAAAATTATATCCTGTGGTCGTATATTACGAACTTTGCTTAAGTGATGTTAATTATGAATCTTATACCCTTGATTCTAATTCAAAATTATTACCCAAAAAATGGCATCATTATTAAGAACCTTCCATCTCCATCAGAGGTGTAACGGAATGAATTAGATCTAAGCAAAGTTATTGGTTTATCTCATCGGAACTGCAAAACTCAACTAACTGAAAAGTACAAAACCACTGAATCATATTATTTGAGATTTTTTTTAGGTCAAATTTTAGGTTTCAGTTACAGAAAACGAAGAGAAAACCCCAGAAATTGAACGCCGAAGAACAGAGGAAGAAGAAATCGATCTGGAAAATTTTGCAAAAAAAATTTGGACCATTTCTCGATTTATGCGTGTCATCCTTGCGCAGGGGCCATGCTAATCTTCTCTGTATCGTTCCAATTTTATCGGAT
>Ga0041059_1000851_pt1 | contig 24059 bp, 22 predicted proteins | sample AraColnosormetaG_FD_56232 | JGI IMG/M metagenome (GOLD analysis project Ga0041059, IMG submission 56232) | Arabidopsis roots microbial communities from North Carolina, USA - Col MF nosort | ecosystem: Host-associated > Plants > Roots > Unclassified | place: USA: North Carolina | collected... | reverse complement strand
AAAAAAAAAAAAAAAGAATCATCCCTGGAAAATGAAACTGTTATCAGTATATGGTTATATAGTTTATTAAATACGATTTGTTAAATTTATACATATTAACAAAATAATATTTCATAAACTGTAAATGACATGTAAGCAAAAAAAATAGTTCTAATATTATGGTAGAAAATCTGCAATTCAAATAATCATTCTCCATCTATTAATTACAAATTATTTACGACTCACTCTGGTGAAATAAAATTGCTTTACTTTGTTATAAGTTTATAAAGTTTTCTTTTTCTTTTACTTTTGAGGGATGAAGATTAACTAAATTTCGTTATTGTAACCAACAAGACAAATTTTATTCTCTACAATAAATGATAAATATTATATATCATACATGCACATCAGTCATCAAACGAACAAGTTAACACCAATAGTGAGAGATTCATAATTAAACTATGGTCCTGAACGGATGCTGATTTTCAATTCAGTTTTTGGATTTAGATTTTAGTTTATAGATTTTAGATTTTAGTTTTAGTTTTTTGATATTATAGTTTTGTTTCAAAAACCCCAAAAATTGGTTTTTGGTTTTTGAGAAAAATAATGTTGATTGAGTAAAAACTAGATTTCTTAAATTTTAGGAAAACTAAAAAACTAAAATCATGAATGAAAAACTCCAACAAAATTATTTTTTTAAATTGTAGGGAAACCAAAATTTTAAAATCTTGATTGGTATGAAAATAAGTTTTTGAAAAACAAAAACCAAAAACTCTTAAAAAATCTACAAAACATTCAAGGCCGTTGATAACTGTATATAAAATACTAGTTTGATAAAGATAAGAGAACATATAAGTAAAGAAATGAATTTTTTTTTTTACACGACGTTGTCCTCTTTTACAGTATCAAATTACAAACATTTGAATGAATGTATTGTCTGGGCTTGGTAACGTGATTGATCATGGAATGAGATGAACTAGAATCTTGTATTGTAAGTGATTGAGTTAAGGTGGCATTAGTTGCTAGAAATGCAATCATCAGACGATGAATTATTAAATAAATTATCATTTGATATTCAGATCTCATATTGATACATGTACCGTGTTCTTACATGACAAACTCGTCGTTTCCCCATAAAATTCGAATATTTTAACACTTATCTGGACTTTCGACGATTGCTTTAGATTCGAGAATCTCAATGCTTGTATATTACTAGTACCAACTTGAATTATTCTCAGTTTTCCACACATTTGAATTATTGTATAACCATATAGTATTAAGTTATTATCACAGTTACAATTTAAAAAGTCATTATGTAAACATCTGCTAGAAATCCATGAAATATTATATACTTCCTCTATAGCATAAAATTGTACGGTCGGATATAACAATATATTCCAATTGGGAACGACATCAAGAACCTACCATGAATTCGAGTTAAAATAGTAGATTTGGCACTGAAATGTTTTATGTTTTACATTGCAGTCATACTTCAAAGATTTAGTGGTTCTTGTTCTCATCATGTCCGAGAGCATACCTATCTAAATTTTGGTTATTACTTCTCGGTTCGATCCATTTGGTTTTCCCCACAAGGTCCAACCCACGAGCCTAGTGTTGTCTTTAGTGACACATAACAATCCTCGCAGTAAAATATGCTATTGATATCACGACTTGTAAAATATGATAGATATCAAGCCTCTATTAGTAGATGGATCAAATCATACATCATAAGTTCATAACCTACGAAAACAACACTACATTCAAGCCAGATCAATAACTAATAGCCCAATGCAGTAAAAATGGGCCTAAAAGCTTGCTCGTTTTGCGTTTATTTTTGGGTGAGAGAAAAGCCCATAGGATCACGACCGGTCCACAGAAACAACAATAAATCAAGCCAGACCAATAAAAACTACGGTTTGACATTGTTCCCGTTACAGACTAAACCGAAAATAAACACGTTGTGACGAATGGTACGTTAGTTATTACGTGGTTGCGTGGAAAAGAAGAAGTTCCACGTGGTGACTAAAGTTTGCACGTTGCCTCTTGACACTTTTGCTTCTAACGTAACCATTTCTAAATTTTGTTTTGGATTCAATTAATTTCCACGATATTGAACGTTTATATTCAGAAACTCATGTATACATGACTTTTTCAGTTTCCGACCAACAATTTAGGTCTCATTTGAATTGATTTGGACATGAAAATTGTTAGAAAAGTTATTAAATTGATGTATTATTTACCAAACTTTTGTTGCATTCTATCGAAAGTCAATTACAAAAACAGGTGTTGATATTATTGACTTAAGATCGTTTAGAAGTAAGAACAGTATATTGTCGTGATTAGTTTGACGGGTATGATCGAATCGCAAGACTCAAACAGGACCGTCGATTTTATAGGGTAAACGATTCCCACAAGTCACGGAGGCTGAGAGCCTTGAGCGTAGGTGCTGACCTGGCACACAAATGTAAAACTTGGCCACCAATTAAGACACGTGTCTTGTTAAGCTCCGTCCCCTTAGGCCACGTGGCAACTGTTTTTCTTTGGCAGTGATGGTTCTTCTTTGAGAGTTCGTCGGTGTCCTTATCGGAAATGTAAGAATTCGTAAAGAAATAAAAGTTGGCAATTACTATAACTTAGGCTGAAATGTCTGTATTGTCCTTAAGCAATACCATCAAAATTTAATAATTTTGTTAACTAACAAAATTATTGAGAACATTAAAGTGAAAAAACCATTCGACATATTCCAATTTTTTCACATTCTTTGTTAAATTTCTGATTTTCTCCTTCTCTATGACTGTTACACAATTGATCAACGGACGTAAGGGTTTGGAGTATATTGTACATTTTTTTTTCTTAAACGAGAGGAGAAAAAAAAAAGAAGGGATTCCTCATCCGCAAATAGATTCATTGAATCAAAAAAAATCCCAACCAGACAAAAAACATTAGAATCATGCAGTGGATCCCACTTCCGACCATTTGCTGATTTTTCCGTAAATACATTCTAGATATTTTTTTAAAAGAAAACGCAATTTAGATTTTAAATTCTAGATTTTAAATTCTAGAGAAGTAATTCGCGCAAAAACTGTAATCAAAGTTTAAATTCGAAAATTTTGATTAGTTTACGTTGATCGAACAAACTACAAAGTACCAAAAAACAGTTATTTATAGTTTCATAATCACAAATGGATAACGACATTAGTAACAACATTAATAACATCATCTTAGTTTAAGTCAGTAGTAATCTATGGTTAAACAAAAAGGGTAATTAAGTAATTTGCATTGCTCAGTTCGCTTCCATTGCTGGATTTAACGGGCGAATAAGAACACCACCAAGGATAGATTGGTTTATTTCTAGTTTCTTCGGATCTATAAAGTAGAAGAAGAAGAAGAAAAATTCTCAATTTCTCTCTCACAATCTCTTCGTTTTCTGTGATTTTATTTAGATTTTCCCATTTCAATCTCTTGTTAGAAATTGTATATATACCTAGATCGATTGGTTCGTAGATCTGTTTGTTTTTCTAGGGAAAGTTCTTTGATTCTCCAGAAAATTGGACGAAGCTTTGGATTCAAATTCCAGAATTAAAAAAAAACAGAAAAAAAATTCTTTAGGTTTTCATTTTGAATTCTTACCAGAGAGTTTCAATGGTGGTAGCAACGACCATAGCGCTTTACGCGAGTCCAGCGAGCACTGTATGTTCCACAGCTCACCAAATCAACGCTCATATCTCATGTGACCTCGATCTGAACTCTAGATCTTCATCGGCGTCTTCTTCCACGAGTTCGCCGACTATCGGAGGTCTCTCTTTGCTTTTCTCCGGCGCTTCCGTCAAATCATCTTCCTCTTCTTCCTCATCGCATCCATCCGTAGGAGAGGAATTAGCTTCAATACGCCATGATCGTAGCGAGGATCGGACCTTAAGCGGATCCTTCTGTTATTCTCCGAGCAAATTCATTGGTTCTTCATACCTAAAACGAGATCATCAAAGCCCTGTCTCGGTGCTTCACGGTCCAATTTCATCTGGTAACAGTCCTCCGATGAGGATTTCACGCGATCGGAACTTAGATGGTGGATCTGCTCTTCGTGTAGGATCTAGCAGATTGTTCAATGGTTTCGTCAGGAAAGCGATAGGTTCATGTGTTGATTACGATACAGACTCTGTTCTTGTCGATGAGCAGCTACCGTTTACCATGGACGATGGTTTCGAAGGAGAAAGAAGACAACCATATGCTAGGGATTTGCTTAGACGTGCTCAATTGAAACACAAAATCTTCGAAGATGAATCTGTGATCAAAGCATTTTACGAAGCTGAGAAAGCTCATAGGGGACAGGTGTGTGGAAGAAGAAGTAAATCTCAAAAACTTGTCAATAATTTTGGTTTTGATTTTGCTAATTGATGTGTTTGAATCAGATGAGAGCAACTGGTGATCCATACCTGCAACATTGTGTGGAGACTGCAATGTTGTTGGCTGACATTGGAGCTAATTCGACTGTTGTTGTAGCTGGAATTTTACATGATACTTTAGACGATTCGTTTATGAGCTATGATTATATTCTCAGAACTTTTGGATCAGGAGTTGCTGATCTTGTGGAAGGGGTAAGTAAAGAAGTAGCAATGAATGTGTTTCAGCTAAAGACTTGAGGATTTAACTGAATTCTGTCTTCTAAATTGCATTAGGTCTCTAAGCTGAGCCAGTTAAGTAAACTTGCTCGGGAGAACAATACCGCTTGTAAAACCGTAGAAGCAGATCGTTTGCACACTATGTTTCTTGCAATGGCAGACGCCAGAGCTGTTCTTATAAAGTTAGCTGATCGGTTACACAACATGATGACTCTATATGCTTTGCCACCAGTGAAGCGGCAAAGGTTTGCCAAAGAAACTCTAGAGATATTTGCGCCTTTGGCTAATCGTTTGGGAATTTCTAGCTGGAAAGTTAAGCTTGAAAATCTGTGTTTTAAGCATCTCCATCCTGATCAGCACCATGAGATGTCCGATATGCTTGAGGATTCATTCGATGAAGCTATGATTACTTCTGCGATTGAGAAATTGGAGCAAGCGCTTAAGAAAGAAGGCATCTCTTACCATGTTGTCTCTGGACGGCACAAGAGTTTGTATAGTATCTACTGCAAGATGTTGAAGTAAGTTCTCATTTCCTCTCTATTCGAAACTGCTTGTTGGTTTTCTGGTTTCACTAAGATAAAGGAGAGAACCGGGAATACTGACACTTCATTTTATGCCAGGAAAAAGCTAACCATGGATGAAATTCATGATATTCATGGCTTACGTTTGATTGTTGACAATGAGAAAGATTGTTACAAGGCCTTGGGAGTAGTTCACAAGCTATGGTCTGAAGTTCCTGGAAAGCTGAAAGATTACATTTCTCATCCCAAGTTCAACGGGTGGGTTCTGCAAACCGATTGTAGCTTAAGATGATGCAGGCTTCTGCTTTCTCTAATTATCTAACTTTGGGCTTTGTGAATTTTAGGTACCAATCTTTGCATACTGTAGTGATGGGTGATGGAACTATTCCGCTGGAAGTTCAAATACGGACAAAGGAGATGCATTTGCAAGCTGAATTTGGGTTTGCAGCTCACTGGAGATACAAGGAAGGTGACTGCAAACACTCATCGTTTGTGCTTCAAATGGTTGAATGGGCAAGATGGGTTGTGACCTGGCATTTTGAAACCATGAGCAAAGACGGATCGTCGATCTGCTCTTCTGAGCCCTTGTGCAGTTTCCCGTCTCACGCAGAAGACTGTCCGTTTTCATATAAGCCTAGTGGTAACCAAGAAGGACCAGTCTATGTGATTGTAATCGAAAATGAGAAGGTTAGTTATTATATATCTCCTTCAAATTCTGCTCCTTTGAGGATGTTTCTTTGCTTGGAGTTATAATTTGATAAACCCGAAAATGCAGATGACTGTGCAAGAGTTTCCCGAGAATTCTACCGTGTCGGACCTGTTACGCAGAGCAGGACCAGGGAGCTCGAGATGGTCAATGTACAGCATCCCGGCAAAGGAAGAGCTAAGGCCAAGACTTAACCAGACACCTGTAAGTGATCTGAAATGCAAGCTGAAGATGGGAGATGTGGTGGAGCTGACTCCAGCCATACCTGACAAGTCTCTGACTGAATACAGAGAGGAAATTCAGCGGATGTATGATCGAGGGCTTGCGTTTTCACGGCCTCACCGTGCAGCTACTGGTACCATGGTTGGCTGGGGAAGCTAACTGATTCTCTTAATTACCTTTGTTCATGTATATATACTATAGTTGCATATATAGTATAATGCTTCAGAAGATTTGTTGTACCTTCGGTATTGTTGATTCCCACACAACAGTGTATATAAGATATGCCTATATGTTCTAAAAAACTGACTCTGGTCATTAATATTTGATTCTCTTACATTCTAAATCTTCAAACCACACATCTGGATCTGGTCCATAAAAACTGGCTCTGGTCATTAATTTTTGATTGTGTTACATTTCTACTTGTTGATACATAAATATTATAGATTTTTTGGTCTATCTACTTATTTGGGTACTTATTTGGGTCGTCTAGAGAGTGGGAAAGAGACCCTTTGAGGAGTTTGGCTTGGAAGGTCTGAGGTTTGTTGTTGCTGCTGTTGTTGTTCTTGAGAGGACTGTCCAGGATCTGTCATTTCTTCATCGTCCTCGGTTTCTTCAGGTTCTGTTGAAACCGACTTCTTCGGTATCACGAGCTGATAATTTGGGCTCAGCAATGTGTCCTGTTCAGGTGGGAGTGGAACACCGGGTCCTGCTATCGATTTTGGCAGAGGTATCTTGTTCCTACTTGCAGCAAGCTCAAGCAGAACCTAAATCAAACATCAAAAACAGAAACTTCAAGATTCAGGAACCAAAAGGCATGGATGTGACAGACAAAAACTTGAGGTTCTCAGTGATACAATTTATGAGGCAAGAGGGTCACACACAGTTCATAAGTCATAAGTAAGAGTGATAATTCCCTAATGATTCACATATACCAAATGACCGATCATATCGCATCTCTTCTCAGACAATGAAGAAGAAGAAACATGGAATCGTCAACAATGCATACCTCTCTTGGAGGAGGCTGTGAGAAGCTGAAATTAACTTTGGATTGAATAGCGAGCTTCACATCATCACAGTCAATGTTGGGTTTGCTAGCATGCTCTGAGTAAACCTGAGCATCTGTCAACACTTCGACCACATACCGGTACCATAACTCCAGAAACTGATGTATCACACGAGGCTCGTAGTCTTCTACACCCATCGACTTAAGCAGAGATTTCACAATCTTAGCATCTCTAGGTACATCTTCTTCACCTTCTCCTGCCATGTTTATCCCTAAACAACTAAAAAAAAAGTAAAGCTACAGAGTCAAATTAAGAACCTTTCTTATACAGAATTGATGTTGCAACAACACAAGTTTCAATCGAATCTCACAAGCAAACATCGTGTAACAGCAACACATTACATAAATCGAATAAATAAGAATTAGAGCTTCACGAATCGGAGATAAGAAAGACAAAGGAGATTCTAACCTAGCTTCATCAATAAGTTCCAAAACACAAGATTATATGCCATAAAGAGGCGATAAATACCTAATGCGAGAGAGAAAGTTTGGTGGAGAGCTAGTGGCAGAAACACGACGGAGAGATTGATGAACGGCGGCGAGGAATCGGGAAATACTAATCTCTGCCACTCTAGATCTGATATTTATGGTTTTGGTTTGTAAATCTGCTGTAACGTTGAGGGTGTAAATGTAATTTAACTAAAACGCTATTTATTACTAGTATTTTGTATTTCACTCGTGCATAGGCCCATTAAAGACCCAAATTAGAACGACGGTCGAATGTATAATATTAAATACCGATAATAGCCTCATTTCTCTTCCGTTTACTTGTCCGTGTGACCGTGTCTACGACGTTGAAATCGAAATTACCACAATGTCCTCGCCGGAGCGTGCTCTCTTGAATCTATTGACGGACATCGCTCTCTCCTTCGACGGCGCAATCCTCGGACTGACTTTAGCTGTTAGCGCCGTCGGTTCTGCTCTCAAGTATGCTTCTACCAACGCCGCGTTGAAGAAGATCAAAGATGCACCCGAAGTCTCCATTTCCGACCTCCGATCACTGCTTCCGGCTTCTGAAGACAAATCAGAGACTAACGATAACAGGAAGAGCAATGATCAGCGAATCGTTGTGGTTCGCGGAGTCGTCAAACCGAAAATTTCCGGTGATGAGGGTTACAAGAACAACAACGTGTTAATCTCTCCGGAGACTGGAGATAAAGCTCTTATCATTCAGAGAACGCAAACTGTACGTTGCTCTAAACCCTAAGTGTTTATGTTTCCCTCAAATTGCAATTGACATTGACCTAATTTTGCTTTGTGTTCTTATCAAAGGCTTAGGTTAAAGAGTTTGGATGATTTCTTCATGATTAGGTGTTCATTGTGATTGATTAAGTTAGGATTATGTAAGTTGGTACTGGTGTGATCTCAGAAGGGAAATGTATGTTTCTAATGTCATCATTTTGTTGTTGACAGTATGTGTATAGTGGATGGAAGAGATTGTTTCAGTCCACTGGTCACCGGTTTATGTTGGAGAGATCATTGCGCAAACACGGTGCTGATTTTACGAGAACGGTAAAGTCTCTCTATCAGCTTCAGAGCTTTCAACTTTGGCTCTGTATCCATGATCAAACTTGTTTTGTGTATCCTTTGCTTTGTGCAGGTCCCATTTGTCATTGTTGGAAAGGATCAGCAATCGAACTCTAGTTTTGTCGCTGTTAACATGGATGGCTCAAGGCAACCTCTTCCGCTTACCACTGTGTATAATCGCTTGCAGCCTATTAATTCTTCGTTTCTTCAAGCCTTTTTGTACCCCGATTATCCTGTGAGTATATATATATTCAAAGAAATTTCTGGTTTTGAGGAACTGATGGTTACTTGTTCTTGGCTAACTTTGTAATCCTTTCTCTTCCAAGGTTGGTCTGCTTGATATAGAGAAGATTTTACCACCTGGGAAAGATATAACAGCTGTTGGCATCTACAGTTTTAATAATGGAGTTCCTGAAATCAAATCGTGCCAAGATCTTCCTTATTTCTTGTGAGATTTTATCTGAATATTTTTCGTTCTTATATATCTGCCTGCGTTCTAGCTCAAATTATTACTTCATCTTCTTCTTTATGTTTTCTCAATCTGTTGATCATTTGACAAGATTTAGTCCATTGTTGCAGAAAGGCTCTATTTGCTGTTCATATATAAATCTTTATGAATAATCTTTGCAGATCAGAGATGACCAAGGACAAGATGATTGAGGACCTTATGGAACAGACCAACTTTATATTCTTGGGCAGCGTTATCTTGGGCATTGTGTCTGTTGGCATCCTTAGCTATGCTGCTGTCAGGTACTGGAGTTGTGAGAGATCAGATTTGGTTTTAGATTTGGGCAATGTTTCGATTTGAAATCTGTTTAACTGTCTTATCTTCAGGACCTGGAATAAATGGAAACAATGGAACCATCAGAGAGAACTGCCACAGAGACCGAACGATTCTGTGGTCGATGATGAACCCGAAGATGCAGATGAAATCCCAGATGGAGAATTGTGTGTGATCTGCGTGTCAAGAAGGAGAGTACCTGCGTTTATTCCCTGTGGACATGTAGTATGTTGCAGGCGATGTGCTTCAACCGTGGAACGAGAGTTAAACCCTAAGTGTCCAGTTTGTCTTCAGAGCATTAGGGGATCTATGCGTGTATATTACTCTTAGTGACCCTGAATCTTCTCTCATTGTATGTAATAGGGTAATGCAATTTGTACTCTCAGAGAATCGGAAGTTAACAAAATAGTTTGACAATGATTTGAAAGTTCGTCAAGTCACTCAATATAGAGTGAGAGATTGTAGAGGATATGAAAGCAAAGTTTTTAAAAGGAAGAAATTTTGTAACCGATAACATAAGTAGCCAAGGATGACTTCCCGTCATGTATCATCACCAGTCTCCGGAGTTTAGCCTGAGTTCTCTCGGAGCAAGGTCTTCTCATGTGCCTCAAGTCCCTGACATGAGAGCTGAGGCATGGTGTGTTGACGGATAACCTGAGAATCTGAACTGCGGGTTTTGGAACATGTTGATACAGTTTGAATTGGAGCTCGGTGAGATCGAACTAGACCCGATTCCGCTTCCACCACCGTGAGGGCTCATAGAGAAATTTTGTCCATTTGCCATTTGAGAAGAACACAGTGAGTTTGATGATTCTTGAAGCTTCTTTGTATTGAGGAAACGTCCACCGGAGCCTCTAGCTCTCTTTAAAGCATGAAGATGGCGAGACTCATGAAGGTACGGCTACAGAAAAAGAAAACAAAACTTTATTACATCAAATCATCAAGATCTTCTGAGTTAGTTTTCCCTCTTTCTCTTTGGTGTTTTAGGCAAAATGGAAAGTGAAAACAGTCATACTTTACGGCATTTGATGAGTTTGTTCTGAGCTTCGAGTTTAGCACGGTGCTTCCTGCGACGGAGAATCGCATGATACTGTTTCGCATTGACAAATATTGGTTCATTCTCTTGAATGTGATGAGGCAATGGCACTCTTGAAGAAACCAAACCCATCATCTCTAAATGTGGCAGCGCCTGCAAAAAGATTTCCCAATCAACCAATCAATGCGCCAGATCGATTCAGAATAGTAAAAGCACAAAAGGCTTCACAGCATATTACCGTTGGTGTTGATGCATATTCAGGAGCCAAGAAACCATTGAAATGTGACGTTTCAGCACATTGAAGAGACCAAGATATTTGACCAGAAGTAGGAGCAGGAAACACAGAGTCTTGAGACACCATCGACGAGGTAGTAATTGACTTAGTATAATTTTCAATAGGCTTTCCCAAGTTTTCGATGTAACCTGAGAGATTGTTATTAACAATGCTGCATCCATAACGCTTATATTCTCCAAAGCTTGCAACTTCACCGCCGCCTGATTCTTCTTCAGTAGATTGTGATGAGGTTGAATCTTGATTTTGCAGCTGCAAACCCGAATGTTTCATCGCGGGTAATTGTGTTGTAGACATTATCATATCCTTAGTCAAGCTGAAAGATTCAGATCCTTGAATATTTGAATTTGTTGTAGGCATTGAGTTTCCCCAAGATGAATCTTCTTTCCTTTGAAACACTTGCATTGTCTTCAAATCTTTACTTCAATAAACTAAATGTCCAAACCAACAAGTCCAGTCATAAATCATATGATATTATTCATGATCCACATAATCAACAAATACAAGAGAGAAATGATACCAAAAGATTATAAAAGCAATCCTAAAACACAGATTCCAGGTTCAATGACACAGTAAGATTGTTTCATGATCTAAAGGGTTCCAAAAGATTCAAACTTTGAACATGGCTAGAACTTACACAACATGCAAACAAAAACTAAAATCGACAGATTAAATTTCTGAGTTTGAACAGATAAAAAAACTCATCAAATCTCATTGAACTTAATGATCCAAGAAAACAGAGAAACCAACCAAAAGATTTTTTTCTCTCATAACTCAAAAATTATTATTTTTAATTATATCATCATAAGTAGAAACTGAGCAACCAAATCATAACATCACTACCAAATAAATTAAGCGAACAAGAAGAGAGAGAGAGAGAGAGAGACCTTTGGTGCTTTGGATTTGGTAAGAAGAGATGGAGAGAAAAAGAAGTTAAGTAATAAGCTTGAGATTATGATGATGATGATGATGATGAATGATGATGATGATGCATGTCTCCTTCCTCAGAACATGGTTGTTTCTTTCTCTTCACTATCTTTCTCTCTCTTCCTCTGTCTCTGCAAATTGGGTATTGGCTATGGCTTAAAAGACTAATCTTGACTCCTTTTCTCTTTTTTTTTTTTTAATTATGGTTTTCTTCTCTCAACAAATGCATATTTATTCACACACAATTTATTAAATATTTTAAAATATTATTTTGTTTCCATTTCTGAATTTATTTGCAGAGTTTGACATTTCTATTTGTGGTATTTTTTCTTATCTTTGTTTATATTGTTTATGTTTCAAAAATTAAGTATATCGAATCAAATCGTGTCACGTAGTGCTTTTATAATTTTCAAATCAGGTTTAGTTTTATTACAAAACAAAATAGAAATATGTAGGCAACAATAAATAATAGAAAAATCTAGTAAAAGATAGATATAAATTTAGAAGTGTGACGCGTGTATAATCTAGACAAGGCTAGAAATATATCTAAATATATAAATGATAGTATTAAAATGTTAGGAAGGAAAATAGAAGACAAGAAAAACCAAAGTAAAAATGTTTATGGTAAATATTTCCATTTATTTCAAAGATGTTTAACACCTTTATTTTTATGTTCATATCAGTGATGTTTTATCAATTTATATGCGATTCTATTCAGCATATATATTACAAGGTTCAAAGATTCTAAATAATATATAGAGGGTATCTGAAGTATCATATTCCTTAATTGTTTCATAACAAAAATGTGCAGAATTCTAAAACATTGTTTATATAGTTGAAGATATGTAATTATGTATTATCTAAGCGTACTTTTTTTTTCTGTCTTTTTGTTTTTGTTTTTGTTTAAGAAGGTGTTTTTTTAATTTAAAAAGCAAAAGTTTAAGTGGAAGGTTGTCAACATCTCTTTATAGCGCAATCAATATAGTAGCATTTAAGCGAATAAATTAAAAATATTTTATATTTGTAGTTGGGGTAATTGATATTATTGCAAGTCAAGCAAAGCAAAGCAAAGCGAAAGAGCCCTTTTTCACATTTCTTGATGCAGCTTCCCCAACACAAAGCAGCAATGAATCGTAATTTCTGCACTATCTCTCTGCATTTAATCCACAACTCTGAATAGTAATTATAAGGAAGACAAAAAAACACTATAAATACACTCCAAAAGAAAGAATATAGTATATAGCAACATTTCTATTTCTTGGACACCTATTTGTAGTTCACTACAATGACACTTTGTTTAACTAGTAATAATTGAAGTAATACGAGACTTTGTATTGTGGGGAAGATTAATTGTTGTTTGCTACACGTACCTTTTACTTATTTGCTTTAGAGAAAAGAAATGCGTAACTATCATGCTTCGAACGAGGGAAGTTACAGGTGTTACTTCAAATATTATTATTATATATCAACAGTATCTAGAAGTTCTTAGAAATCAATTATTTGATTTACCTATGTTTATGTTTATAGACTTACTTAAACTAATATTTTCAAACACGACAAAGTTAATATTTTCGAATCTCCCCTAACCTCGATCCTTAACACACCGCAATAAGATTTATATGCATTTTAGGACAAGACAAGACTAAACCCATTATTAATCTAATAGTTCCAAATTTTAAACATTACGCTTTCAAATCCAATCATAGACGCACTCCACTTTTTCCCTACCATGTCTTAACACGTATATGTAAGATTGAACTACAATCGTTGATTTTCCTTTTCACAAATGAAAAAGTTTTTTTTCCTACCTAACTGTTTTTATATAAATAAAACAAACTCCACACAGAATATGTCATACAACTAAAAGATTTAACGTTAAAGTTTGAATAGGGAGACACAACAGAAGTGAATAAAGAAATGAGATCAGCACGAATCTAATGTAAAATCTAGTCTAATACCTAAACAAACTAAATCACCATCACATCAATTGTGTTCATTTTAGAATAAAAATGAAAAGATTCGGTGCTTTGGAAATAAATAAAAATAAAGTACATTAAATGAAACCAATTCCATCAGCTCGAGACCTTCTCTTGTGCCACCACCATTCATGGTTTTGGCCAAAAGCTAATAAGAGTCTCTTCCTTTGTATGGCATCTCCTGCAATAAAATCAAAGATGTCAGCAAAATCTAACTCTGTTGATCATTTTTTTTTTGTAACTAGACAAAACAAGAATTTTGAAGTAAAGTAGTAAACCGGTTGGTATGGCGTTGGCGGCATGAACAAGATTGGTCTCTGCTGAGTAACCATCATCGGTTGTGGGTACTGTTTTAACATTGATTCCAAAATTCAGTCTTACAATAGAGAGAAGGTAAAGAGTTTTCAAGAGTAATGACTATTAATAGCAATAAACAAACCTGTGGACTATTTGGAGAATAATATGTTTGATTCGGACTAAGCTGTGTTGTATTGTTATACATCATTGGGTGTTGTTGCCCAGGGAATGCTGCTCCCGTCTGTCAATTTTCAACTTAGTGAATCAGAAACATAATAACAGAGACTTAAAGAGTAATTTAGGCGTTGATCACTAGATAAAGAATAAAGAAAAGTTACTCCGTATCGAATATGTAGTCCTGGCATGGGTGGAACAGGAGGATAATAGAATGATCCGTCAAAGACTGGAGATTGAGGAGATTGAGGACGTGTTGCTGATGGAGATGGTTTGAAACTCTTTGCGTTAGGGTTCAGTTTAAATTCCTGGTCGGACCTAATTTCGTTAGTAAAAAGCTTATAGTATTAAGGAGATATTAGATGATAACCTAAGCACTAAGAAAAAAACCTTAGCATTTGGGTTGAGTGTGGATTTTTCTGATGATAAAGAACCCGAAGAGCTTGGTGACAGTATTGGAAGATTTGATGCTGAGGAAGCTGCAGAGTTTTCTGAATTTCTAGAAATGGAGCTTCCAGGCCACCCAGAAGAGTTCTCAGACTTTGCTCTGTCAGAGAGTAGACCGAGTCTTCCATCAATGAAACTTGGCTTCACAGGTGGTGGTGCATCTTCATTGAGGTGGCAATTAAAAACTTAGTAGGAAATTCAATTGGTATCAACATATAAGATGAAACGGGAGTAGATAGATTCGATAAGCTGAAGTTGCACATACCTTCAAAACCAGACACTGATTCCTCAGATGGCTGCGTTAATACAGATTGAAGCCAACAGAACAGTGTTATATGTAATGTTCCATTAAGCAAATGCCAAATCAACACAAGGTGCGTCGTTTAACTTTATACCTTTTTAAAAAGGGAAGCCCCTAGGAATTTGCTCTTTCTTTGCTCACCAAGCTGGCTCTCATTCCTATCAGAATGAGTTTCAGAAACTAGTTCAATGAAAGATATTTTGTATGTTCAAAGGGAAAAAGACCTGATGTTGTTTCCTGCAACAGGAAAATCTTTGGATGGCAGTTCGGACATAAGCTGGCGAGTATGCTTATTTGAGTTCGACCAGCTCTGATCTACCATTTTGTTACTCCGTAAATGCAGGCTGTCACCCTGAAGGACAAAAAATGGCAATATCACCTATGATTCTCCTAGAAACTACTAGGAGTGAAGAACTCAACCATACCCATGAATCTTCATAGAATTTGCCAGTTGAAGCAGGTTCCTTGCCATCAGAAGCAGAAGAATCACCAAAAGTCAAATTGTTGCAGCAATCCAATAATATATCTTCTTCTTCTTCTTCATCGTCTTCATAACACGTATCATCAAATCTATTAGTCGCACAGACCGATGAGTATTTGGTTTCCTCATCAATATCAAACTTTCCACTAAGCTGGAGCCCTCTTTCCTGTGTAAGATGATTGCACGCATGACCATTAGAGGTGAAATATGGTACAACAATAAAACGTAAAAATTCAGTGTCACATAAGACATCCATAATTCACCTCTGCTACGTGAATATCTCGGGTATTCTCACCCACAATCTCTCTCGCAATCCTTAAGGCTTGCTCTTCTAGCTCCCTCGTTCCAGGACCTCTCTCAAGTTTTGTGGTATACAGTTCCTCATCAAAAGTGCTTGTTACTCCAAATAATGTCTTATTGACCTCAAACTGATTCCAGCCCCTACGATATCATCACACACATATAAGATGTCATGAGAAGTGTCGTTAACCCAGGAAGTGTACATGATGAAAGAATAAGAAAAGAGAACAGGGTTAACTAACTGCGGACAGAGGTCTCACACTAACCCGCATGTAATTTTCAATATATGTAAAAAGCTTTTTTATATTCAATTTACTAAGTAAAATGATATTTATTTTGAAAATTACATGTATTATATACTATATTTCTATTTGATTCTGTATAAAAATTAAACTTAAAGTAAAGAAAAATGAAAATTTTATAAACGACAGGCCTACTCGCAAAACCCACCAAAACCCCATATTGGTCCAACCAACTGCAAGGCGGTGTAGCCCGCTTACACAACCTAACCAACCAATGGGAGGAATTGAACTGGGATAAATAAATCTATGGCTACTTGTTAGAGTTAAGAATCAAGAACATGAATAAAATACAAAACTCTTTTTATTAAAAAAAGAATCATAGTACCAAGAATAGAAATCGAGAAAACGATGTTGTCTCCCTCAGCCTAACCCGATACAACCTCCAAAGCACTTTCTAACTTAGTTCACAAAAGTAAACACAGAGGAAAATGAAATAGAGAAAACAGTTTCTATATCAGAAAACAGAAATCCTAACAAAAAGGTAAATATCCTACTTTAATGAATAGCATCATTACCTCTTCCAAGGATCATCAAACACATTCTCCAGATCTGAACAGTCTGGAACATCTTCATCAGGTACCCAAGGTTTCAGCTCTCTTTCCAAATCAACATTATAAAACTGTGATATCAGAGAGTCTGTCAACAGCTCTAAAGGTTTCTCGCACTGAACAGAATCTGAGACGCTATCGCTGGATAGAGGAAGGTCCTAACAAATAGACCAATGACGAAAGAATAATAATGTCAAAACACCAAGTAGTCTTATGTTGTTGCATTCATGTGAACATAAAACCCAATCCCATCTGCAAGAAAGGAGTACATACCTTAGCTATAACTTGCACAAGTTCGTCAGCAGGGATTTTGAGTAGCTTTGAAGATGGCTTGCTGACAGTACGGGATTTGGTTCCTCGTGAATCCCTAATCAAGCATGCCATTTTCAAAATGATTCCTGAAAGTTTCATAGCAGTTTGTAAGGGATAAAAAAAATGTGACCTCTTCTTATATTATATACCATCTCAAAGGAACAAACAGGTTCTCATTCAGAGCCTTACCAAAATCCTTCTCCACATTAGCAGCATGAAATATGCCGCTGTAAACAGATCCATTTTTGAGATGAACTTCTACCTGATGTCCAATATTACAAGTTGTGAAATACACTAACAGCTTCTGAGAAGGGGTATCCACACTTTCAGCGTCCCAACCGTTTTCTGCACATATGTATCAACAAACAAGAGAACGCAGAACATGATGTTGGTGCTACATCAGAGTAAAGGTATATATGTATATGTCTCGAAATATATATACAAAACCTGTATTGTCAACAGAAGGCTGTGCGTTATTCATCCATGCCTCCTTTTCAAATCTCCTGTGTGAAAATCCATTGGATGAAGAACCCGAGTGAAGAACAGGCTTCATAGTTGCTTTAACCTGAAGAAAACGAAAATATCAATAAACGGGTTATTCAATAAGATGATAAAGATAACCGTCTCACGGTACGATGAGCCTAATATGCAAACTGGCCCTCCAATTCGCATTCTTGCTGGCATCAAAACTTCTTTTAGATTTCTTAATGCGATGTAAAAGTTATATTTTTTAGATAGAATGTCACAGTCAATTCCATATTACTAGGGGTTCGTCAACTAAACCCTATACAGAGAAGTAACCTGAATGTTCTGCACATTCCGAGGGAAAAAAGTATGCTATGAATTATCAATGAACTATAGAACTGAAACCATAAAGTAACTCTGATTATGAGCCATGGGAAGAACAACCAAAAACTGCCAATAAGATGTATATTGCTAGCCATTTTCCAGCACAATAGGCATACAACAAAACGTAAAATTAGAAGATTGGTGTTCTATCCACTAACCAAGGATTTGAATCCCATAACTATTTTGCAATGAAATATGTTACATTGAACGTGATTCAATGTTACGAAAGACACAAACTTGCGCAGGCTTCATACATCAAATCAAATAACAAATCATAATCACAGCTCTAAAGAACAAATAACATGACAAACCACAAAAATTCAAATTTACCAAATAATAATAAACAAGACAACTTTTTGCAATCCAAAGAATAAAATTTTCAATACAAAACGAATTTGGCCTAGACAGAGTACCCAAATGAAACCCTAAATCAACCAACTGAATCACCAACTTCTCAAAATTTGAATCAAATTAATAATATTTACCTCAATAAAATCAGAATCAGAAGATAGATATCTGGGAAGATAATATTTACCTCAACAAAGCTGGAATCAACAGCTTTAAAAATCCAATGCTACGAGGAAACGAGTATTGGTAATTTCCGTCGCGGCGAATTAGGGTTTTCCGACAGAGTTAGGGGTTTACCGGCGAATTGAGGAGAGAATCGCGGTAAACGGGTCAACAATAAATCTCTAGAGTTGAGATTTTGATTTGATTTTTTTTTCGTTGTTGCAAACTTTTCAATGAATTGAGGGAATTTAAGGACAGATCGTTGTGTTGTGTATTTACGAGGGTGTGATCACCTACGGATGAGCGTATCATTAAGTTTTTGGGCCTTTTGTTTTGATCCGTTTTAACTTGTTTGGGCTTAACACCTTTGTTGATATATTTATCTCAATAACTACTTCTTCACAAGAGATTATATCTCACACGTTTATATCTCAAACATTATTAGATTATATCTGAAGAAGTAGTTATTCAAAAGTTAATTAGCTATATTTATCTCAATAACTACTTCTTCAGATATAGTATATCCAAAGAGATTATATCTCAAACATTATTAGAATTATCTCAAATTATTTGTCAATTGAGATATATCCAAAGAGATTATATCTCAAACATTGTCAATTGAATTTTATAGTTATTAACTTCTTACAAGTCTATAATACAAGTAGAGAAAGTTAAGTACTAAGTTTTCATATTAAACAAAAAAAAAACTCTAGATTAGGGTTTAAAAAACAACACGGAACCGACCCAAAAAATTGGATTCGAAACCAAACCTGAAAATTTAGATCTATCTTATTGGGTCCTAAACTTCTTCTACCCAAAAATTCGAGCTCAACTAGAACCCGAAAATAACTAAATTTTATCTAAATTTTATCCAAAGATCAGGGAAATCTGGGTATTTATCCAAAAAATTCAGGTATCAGTTCTAAAAAATGTCTAAAAATTTATACCTACACTTACCCGATCGGGTTTTACCAAAAACTGACTCGCGTACCCAAATGCCCACCCCTACAAGATTAACTTTTTGAGAGGGCATGATATGCATTGCTTGATGATGTGGAAGGTGTACTTAAACTCATAATTAATCAAAAGGCTTAAACTTTCAAGGAAGAGAGAAAAAGGTGGGGAGCAAGTCTATAAAATTTGTATTATAGTAATCAAAGCTTTTAGAAATTAAAATGCTAAGGCTTAGTTGCACGCTCTATTAGTATAGTTCTTCGTTTAGACTTTAGACTTTAGAGCAATCATTTCACCACTTTGATCACATATTCTTACTTGTTACCATAAAGTTAAGCATAGAGATTAGAGATGACTAATGTGTTTGGCGTTACTGTATATAATAATCAGACTTGTGAAGAAATTATTTTCCCAAAAGTAGAAAACGAAAGTGACAAGTGGCACAGAGGATCAATAAGAAACACAGTAGACCACACTCTTAAAGCTTTTTGCAGTGTCCAACGAACTCAAAAGCCCAACAAATCTCAAAGCCTTTTTATTACTTTTTTCCCAAATCCGCAGATTCTTCTTCTTCAGCTTTGTATTTCTTCTCCTACAGAGAGAGACAGCGAGAGAAAGATCGATTCTGTCTTTATACAGACATTATCTCCCACTCATTCTCTGTGTCGCTTGAAGCAGCAAGAGAGAGAGAGAGACTGACAGAGACAGAGTTAAATGCGAATTTATGGGTTTGATCTATACAGATCTGTGTACCCTAATTTATGTCTCTGGCGTAACGGTCATATTTAACCCCATTTCAATTTGAGCTCTTCATCGCTGCGTTTCTGTGATCTCGGAGCTCTTCCAAGTGTACGTCTTTTTTGCCTCTTTGTATCTGCACAGTGCAAGAATTGTGATTTTTGGGTATTAAAGTATCTTCATTTCTAGATTTGATCTTCTGGGTTTTGCTTGAAATGTGATTTGGGTTTCTGGTTTGATCTCATAGGGTTCGAGTAGTGTCAAAAGAGAAGGTGAGAGATGCTGACGTGTATAGCTTGCACGAAGCAGCTTAACACCAACAATGGCGGATCTACTCGAGAAGAAGATGAAGAACACGGAGTTATTGGTACCCCTAGGACTAAGCAAGCGATTAAATCACTGACGTCACAGGTAGATTAATCTTTCTGCTGAGTCACTTTCATGGATTGTTTTGGTTGCAAGTGAAAATGGCGGGACCATTCTAGTTTCGTTGTTGGTTTCTGTTTGGGAGCTAAGAACAAAAAAAAACATGTTAAAGCATGACTCATATGGTTTGGTAGAGACTTGACTCTGAGTCTTGAATCAATATTTCTTTTCTTGGTTGAGTTTGAATAATTCTTCAAACATTTATTCCTATGAATTGTCAGTTACTCTTTTATCTGTAATTTTTGTCAAAGCATGCGTCTTTTGTATGTAAGTAACTAATTATTGTTCATTTCAGCTAAAAGACATGGCAGTAAAGGCTTCAGGGGCATACAAAAACTGCAAACCGTGTTCTGGGACAACAAACCGGAATCAGAATCGAAACTATGCTGATTCGGATGCTGCTTCAGATTCTGGAAGATTCCATTATTCATACCAGAGAGCTGGGACTGCAACCTCAACTCCTAAGATTTGGGGGAATGAAATGGAGTCAAGGTTAAAAGGGATTTCTAGTGAAGAAGGTACACCTACGTCTATGAGTGGTCGAACAGAATCCATAGTGTTCATGGAGGATGATGAGGTCAAGGAATGGGTTGCTCAAGTGGAGCCTGGTGTTCTCATCACATTTGTGTCATTGCCTCAGGGAGGGAATGATCTTAAGAGAATTCGGTTCAGGTAATCGTTTCTTGCCAATATTGAACTGAATATATGTTTTGTGTTTTCCCATTGATCTGCTTTTACTGTCTTGTTACGGCATGTTAGGTTCTGAATTTGGAAATAGTGGTTCTTTTTCTTCTTCTTTTAACACTCATGAGTAGTACAATTGTTGATGATATTATTTGTGGGACTACTGTACTGAGAACACTTGTATTGTTTCTGATTCAATTGAAGTCTAGATGACCCTGAGCTTTAACAAGTCTTTCGTTGGCAATGGTTTTCATGCTATTGCTGAAATTAAGAAGCACCAGGTTTCCATATTACCGAGACCAGCTTCTGTTGTGGTGCCGTCAAGGATGGGTATTTTGGCCCCAGAATTGGTATCTCTAGCTCTTGGGGATTTTTTTGTATTCTGCGGATGCTGAGTTTTTTTGTGTTACACGTTAGACCTGTTTCCCTTTGTGGCTAAGCTAAAAGATGTTTTGGTGATTCGAAGCTAGATGGTAATGTTTTTAAATTGTTACTTCTTGTAGTCGTGAGATGTTTAATAAATGGCAAGCTCAAAAATGGTGGGTGGAGAATTTCGAGAAGGTCATGGAGTTATACAACGTGCAGTTCAATCAGCAGAGCGTACCGCTTCAAACTCCTCCTGTATCTGAAGATGGGGTAATGCAATTTCACTATTGAACACACAAATCTATTAATTGACAACCAAAGCGTTATGGGTTATATCTCTCTTTCGGTTATTCAATGGTGTGCCAGGGCTCACAAATACAGTCCGTGAAGGACAGTCCTGTAACTCCACCGCTGGAAAGAGAGCGACCTCACCGCAATATTCCAGGCTCTTCTGGTTTTGCTTCAACCCCAAAGCTCTCTAGCATCAGCGGAACCAAGACTGAAACATCATCTATCGATGGTTCTGCTAGAAGTAGCTCGGTAGATCGATCCGAGGAGGTCTCAGTGAGTAACGCAAGTGACATGGAAAGTGAATGGGTAGAACAAGATGAGCCTGGTATCTATATTACTATCAGAGCTTTACCAGATGGAAATCGCGAGCTTAGGCGAGTTCGATTCAGGTACATAACTGAAGAACCCATTCTGCTATATTACATACTTCTCTTTCTGAACACTGAGACGATGTTTGTAATGTAGCCGAGACAAGTTTGGGGAAACACATGCGAGGTTATGGTGGGAACAAAACAGAGCGCGTATACAACAGCAATACTTGTGACTTGATGATAGATTTACTTAAGTGGAGCAGCTATTAGACAAAGAACAACAACAGAAGACTTTTATTAACAACAGAAGACTTTTCGGTTTCATTTTTTAGTTATAACTTGATTACTTGAACAAATGCTAAACAAAGACTTTCTTCTCAATTTTATTGCTTCTTGTTAGATTTAATTAGATAGATCGATATTCAGCAATTCATTTCTGATTTGATAATTTATGGAATACCATAATGCCCCTGCATCTCTACAACTCCAATGTTGCAACAGCCACAGGCGCCGATGGCACAGATTTATTCACAGGTTCATGTTTCACATTTTCCCAATGGTATGCCATATCGTCAGTTCCTCTCTCCAGTCTATGTCCCCCGAATCCCCATGCAGTATATGCTCACCCTTTAAATGGCAATAGCTATGTGCTGATGCCTGGAGGCAGTTCTCATCCCAGCGCAAATGGACTCAAATATGGAATCCAGCCATTCAAGCAAGTCTCTACAGGGGGCCCAACGGGTTTTGTGGACTTTCAACAACCCCAATGGGTATATGTCATCCCAATGGACAGGCAACCAAGAGATCTTTCAGGCCTTCAGTCTTCTCCTCATTACAACATGGCTGGACAAACACCTCACGGTGCTTTAACTCTGCTCCAGTCCAATCGTCTCATATGCAGTTTCAAGGCGTCTTCCATTCGCCAGAGCCTGGTCCAATGGCGAATGCACACCATAAGGGGCTTGGACTTGGTAGTAACGCTGGGCTTGGGGTTGCTCCATCTCCTTCTCCAGTTCAAGTCCGTGCCTCCTTATTCATCTTAACTGGCGAGCAAACTTCTCAACAAAGTCTAACTTGTTGAGTGAGAGCCCAAAGAAAATATATTGTTTTTCTTGTGAAACGGCCGAACTCTCCTTATTTCTTTATTCAATGCATAAATCTCTCAGTTCTCCCAGTTTTCTTTGAATCGCTTTTGTATACTCTAACCTTCTACCGGCTATTACACAACTAGTTTAATTCTCTTAAACAAGGTAACGCGTATTGCCATAATCTAGTTTTGGTTTAAGTCATAATCATTGTGAAAAGCAGAAAGAGAACCTTATAAAGCATGTGCTTGGTCGTTTTAGTGTTGTGCTTCTTTTAGAATACCCTGTTCTTTTTCTCTTTTCGCCATGAGAGGGTTTTGGGGATTTGGGGTGTGAGAGTTACTGTTGTTTTTAAGTGATGTTTCATAGAAAAGATTGTGTTGTCATTGTTCTTCTTTGAGTTCTGTGTCATTCTTTTGTGTGCTTTTCTTCTTTTCTTGGGATCCCCAAAACATTTCTTTCATACTCTCCCGGATTTTCATAAAGAAACATTGGTTCTTGAGCTTGACCCAACTTTCTTCTGCGCTAAGAATATGAACCACTTTTTAACTTAACAACGTTTGAAAATGAGTCCATAAGTTTGGTTATTTTCTTGATTACTAAGGTTTCTTTTGTATATTATTTGCACACTAAATGATTATGACAACATGCCAACAAGAATCTAATTGATGGTGTTGTTGACGTTAATGGAAAATTAAGAGTTAGTTTAAGAAAATGGTATAGAATCATAATCAAGTCCCTATTTGTTATCTCTCTTTTACCGGTTTGGTGAATGATTTCTCTATGGACTTCTAGCGTACTTGCCATTGAGTGATTTGGAGTAACTAATACTCTTTTTTGTTTTCATCTTTCCCAAGGTTCATTAATCATTAGTTGTTATCACTAATTCGACCTTCATTATTACTATAGCTTGGAGTCAAGGATTTGACTACAGAGTATATTAAGATTCCTAAGATTTTTTGAGTTTATAAATTATATGTTACTCAAGAATGGTTGAGAGGCCTATAGACTAGCTAGGGTTCATCAGTTAGGGG
>Ga0041059_1000850_pt1 | contig 24083 bp, 21 predicted proteins | sample AraColnosormetaG_FD_56232 | JGI IMG/M metagenome (GOLD analysis project Ga0041059, IMG submission 56232) | Arabidopsis roots microbial communities from North Carolina, USA - Col MF nosort | ecosystem: Host-associated > Plants > Roots > Unclassified | place: USA: North Carolina | collected... | reverse complement strand
AAAAAAAAAAAAAAAAAGATAGAACCATAATTCTTTCATTAACAACAATGCAGATAATTTCGTTGATGATGGTTAGTGTCCTTTTTAGTTAATATTGGTTCATTACTGAAAATAAAATAAACTGATATGCTACGGCTACCTCTTCACTTTTATTTTCAATTTATGACAAAAGCTATGCCCATATGTTCTCCAAGGCCCAATATATGTAAAATTAGGCCTATGAACCAAACACTGGTTTAATAAGACCGGTAAGCACAAGTTGGATTCGGACATTATTTAGAACAAAACCGGTTCAAGAGAATCTACAGAACACAACAAGTACAGAGTCTTTTTGTCTTTGACATTTCATAAACCTTCTCTTCTCTCGATAAACTTCAGATATTAAAAAACCCAAACTTTTATTTCCCCCAATCAAAAACCCTAATTTCTTCTTATCTTGTTTGGATTTTTCATTTCTTCTGTTTGATTTTATTCCACAAACACAATAAAAAAGTTTGCATTTTTTCCTCTTCTAAGCTCGTTTCAGATCTTCGATTTCACCATTTTTATAAACTATTATGCGAACTTAGTTTTGTTCTTTGTGATTTTGTATGACAATGATCTTCTTCTCTAAGCTTAATCGCTCCATTTCTCGTTCAAAGGTTAGTTGTTATTTTCATTTCATTGATTCCTTCTCAGATTCGTTCTCAATTTGTTTTTTTTTTTTGCTTACCTGATTTTTGTTTATATGTGAAATTAGGGATTTTTGTACGGTGGTGGTGTTAGATCGGCGGCAAGGCTACTTACTTCGCCGGGACTTGAGGCGGCGTCTGTGAATGAAGTGGAAGGTGGATTAGGGTTTATAAGAAGACACTTTGCTTCTTTAGCTTCACGGAAGGGTTTAGTCAATAATGATTTGATTGGTGTTTTTGCTAATCCAAGACTTCGTAGATTCTTCTCTGATGAAGCTCCTAAGAAGAAGAGTATGTTTGCAAAAATGTTAAACCATTTTTAATGAGTGTTGAGAATTGGTTATAAATTAGTGTTCTTGTTGTTGTCTTTGTGTAGATTATGAGAACTATTTTCCTAAAGATAAGCAAGAACCCAAGAGTGATCAGAAATCAGAGCATAAAGGTGAACAACATAGATTTTGAAGATACTTTTCTTATTATGAGACCTGTTGGTGCTACTGAAGGATTCTAATAATTGTATATGTTATTGTTGCAATACAGAGGGTTCAGAAAAGAATGAAAATGAGAATGTGGGAGATATGTTCATGAACCGATTCCAAAATTTGCTAATTCCTCTACTAGCTCTTGCTGTATTCTTTTCTACTTTCTCGTTTGGCTCTGGGGAACAACAACAGGCAAGCATATTTAAACTAAGCTTTGTGATATTCTTGGATATGGAACTGCAGATGTGGTTCTGCTCGTATAGTTTCCACTAATATCCTATGCTACCTTTTATTGTTTCAGATAAGTTTCCAGGAGTTCAAAAACAAGCTACTCGAGCCTGGTTTAGTTGACCACATAGATGTTTCAAACAAATCAGTAGCAAAAGTCTACGTGAGGAGCACACCGAAAGACCAACAAACAACTGACGTTGTCCATGGTAATGGTAACGGTATTCCTGCTAAAAGAACTGGTGGTCAGTATAAGTACTACTTCAATATCGGTAGTGTTGATTCTTTTGAGGAGAAACTCGAAGAAGCTCAAGAAGCGTTAGGTGTTGATCGTCATGAATATGTTCCTGTCACATACGTCTCTGAAATGGTCTGGTATCAAGAGTTCATGAGGTTTGCACCGACTTTGTTGCTCTTGGGTACTCTGATCTATGGTGCGAGACGGATGCAAGGTGGATTGGGTGTAGGAGGAACTGGCGGTAAGAATGGTCGTGGAATTTTCAATATAGGCAAAGCTACAATAACGAGAGCTGATAAACATTCCAAGAATAAGGTTAGAGACTTAGAGTTTTGCCTTTGTTTTTAATGATCCGTTTGGAATTTATAAACTTACTTTTGTTGTTTTCTTCGCCAGATTTATTTCAAGGATGTTGCTGGATGTGACGAGGCTAAACAAGAAATTATGGAGTTTGTACATTTCCTTAAGAACCCAAAGAAGTATGAAGATTTGGGTGCTAAAATTCCGAAAGGTGCACTTTTAGTCGGTCCGCCTGGAACCGGAAAGACCCTTTTAGCAAAAGCCACAGCAGGAGAATCTGGTGTGCCATTTCTGTCTATTTCTGGCTCAGATTTCATGGAGATGTTTGTTGGTGTTGGGCCTTCGAGGGTGAGACATTTGTTCCAAGAGGCGAGACAAGCTGCACCGAGCATTATATTTATCGATGAGATTGATGCTATTGGTCGGGCAAGAGGTCGTGGAGGTTTAGGCGGAAATGATGAGCGTGAAAGCACTCTGAATCAGTTGCTAGTTGAAATGGATGGTTTTGGTACAACCGCTGGTGTTGTGGTTCTTGCTGGAACCAACAGACCGGATATTTTGGATAAAGCTTTGTTAAGGCCTGGACGTTTTGATCGCCAGATAACTATTGATAAACCTGATATCAAAGGGCGTGATCAGATTTTCAAGATTTACTTGAAGAAGATCAAACTTGATCATGAGCCATCATATTACTCTCAAAGGCTTGCTGCTCTCACTCCCGGGTTTGCAGGAGCTGACATTGCGAATGTCTGTAACGAAGCAGCTCTTATTGCTGCTAGACACGAAGGAGCAACGGTTACTATGGCACACTTTGAATCTGCGATTGATCGTGTTATTGGTGGTCTTGAGAAGAAAAACCGGGTAAAATGCTTTCTCCTTTTCGATAATGTTTTTTTGCTATTTTGTCTTTGAAAAATGGTTTTATCTGAATTGATTACTTATGAGCAGGTGATAAGCAAGTTGGAGCGACGTACAGTTGCATATCATGAATCTGGTCACGCAGTTGTAGGGTGGTTCCTTGAACATGCAGAGCCGTTACTGAAAGTGACTATTGTACCACGTGGCACAGCGGCTCTCGGATTTGCACAATACGTTCCAAACGAAAACCTTCTCATGACCAAAGAGCAACTCTTTGACATGACTTGCATGACTCTCGGAGGCCGTGCAGCTGAGCAGGTAAAATCCCTAATTGCTACTAATGTGAATTATCCTCGACAGAAAATATAAGAATGTTGTTGTTCAAGATGTTTTAAGTTTCTGGTCCTATCTCAACGTAGGTATTGATAGGTAAAATCTCAACGGGTGCGCAGAACGATCTAGAGAAGGTGACGAAGATGACTTACGCGCAAGTAGCTGTGTATGGTTTCAGTGACAAGGTTGGGCTACTCTCGTTTCCACCAAGGGATGATGGCTACGACTTCTCTAAACCATACAGCAACAAAACCGGTGCTATCATAGACGAAGAAGTTAGGGACTGGGTGGCCAAAGCTTATGAGCGGACCGTAGAGCTGGTTGAGGAACACAAAGTGAAAGTGGCTGAGATCGCCGAGCTTTTACTAGAGAAAGAGGTGTTGCATCAGGATGATCTCTTAAAAATTTTAGGTGAACGTCCGTTTAAGTCAGCTGAGGTCACTAATTATGACCGGTTCAAGTCTGGGTTTGAAGAGACTGAGAAGGACTCAGCCGCCACCCCTACAGTGGAGCCTGTGGTGGATGATGGAGCTCCCCCGCCGTTTGAACCCCAGGTTGTTCCGACGTAAGAGAAACGTCACTGTTACAACTGTAAATTTGATCAAGTATGCAATAACACAATTCAAAAAAAGCATTCTCTTGTTCTTCAATGTTTTTAGTGACGACGGAATTTGTTAGCAATGAACATTTTTTGTTTTCTAAATTATTGCTTCTAATAAGATTTTTATTTGCTTTTCAGTCTCATTCTTATAGTTTGCGTTTTGTAATAAAGGATTGAATATGATGATGATATTGTTACATCTTCCAATATTTACCAAATACCATCATGTAAGAATGATGGCATCATGTGTCTAAACATCTTAAGCCCTCTGTACTCGTGGATGAATGAGAAAGCTGTGTATAATCAATCGACAAAAGTATATTCCCTGATTGAAATTTCTGATTTTTGTTCACTTTGTCTCCAAAACATATTAAGATAGGATCATATCAATAACCTATAGTTCGACACATCTAAGTTAAAGAATCAAGCTTTCAGACACATCTGTGTTATCCTTAGGGTCATTGTCGCTTAGGTTCCATCCAATATATTGACGAGAGAATGTATAAATGCTTAAAAAGATAAATATCTTCAGCAGAACCGTTTTTAACCATTGAGTGAGTATTTCTTCCCTGTGAACACTTTGAACTTAGCTTCATCGGATTTTGTTGAGCTCTCTTGCACAATGTTCTTTGGATCATCAACCTATATACATTAAGAAGCCATACAAACAGGATAAGATATCTTCAATGGGTTTATTAAAGTGAATCACATAAATGGAATAATCCAGAGAAGAGAGACAATACTTTCGCTGTTTCTTTTGCAGCTGATTTGCTGTTTGAACCAAAGACGAGCTTTCCTGATATTTGCCTTGGTGTAGTGACTGACAACTTCTCATCGTCTTTCCCATTCTCAGTCGGCTTTTCTTGCTGTTTTGTATCTTCTGGTTCAGTTTGTGTTTGTGCTTTTCCATCTAAACGTTTTCCTGATCCAGTGAACGGCGTGAATTTGGGAACTTTGCTTGCAGGTTCTTCTTCTTCTTTAACTACAATGAACAAAAAGGAAAATAGAGGTACAACTTGAGGCTAATACTTCTAGAAAGAACGGTATCGAATATCAATAGAGAGTTTCCAAATGAGCAAACCTTGGAGAGGTCGTTTGTTTGAAGGAGTCAACTTCTGTGGCTTCTCAGGTTCTTTGTAATCAAGAGGAGGAGCAAAATCAACCTCACAATCCGTTTCGATAATACTCACAGCTGAAGAAGGTTTTGCCTCAACCACATTGATGTAATATTGCTTGTTGTTATACGGAACCATAATTGTATCACCCGTGGTTAAGCAAGAGTAACTCCTAAGCGTAGTCTCCAAGCTGCAAAAGAGGAATGATAAGAAACACATTCTTCAAAACCATATTCAATAGAACGAAAACTATTCAGTTTCAAAACTACAAACATGGCTTTTGGGTTGGAAATATCCAAGAAATCTTGAGTGTGAGGCTGCAGCTTGATGTAAGTCCCTTTTACCAAGCTGATATTCTTAACTTGCATAACGTCTCCCTCTTCAAGAGACATGTTTTGCATCATCTGTAAGTAATGCCAACAAAACAAAGTAAGATCAGATGTAAGAAACTAATGAAAGAAACAAAGAGAAAGAAGAAGTATACCCAATATGGCAAGTAAACTAGGCCTTCGTCTGCAGTGAATTCTAGTACACCACAATGTGAGGTCTTCTCAACAGAAACATTACTCAGTTGAAACAGCATTGGGTATTCAATATGCAAAGAAGCTGAAAAGATGGAGTCAGAGACCAAACACTATTGATATAACAGTAGAAGATACAGTATTAATGGCTCACCAAGACGATCGAGAGCGGAAGGAGGCATGATAACTGCAGAGATCACAAGTCTTCTCAGAGATATATATCATAAAGAAACTATCTATAGAGACTAAGGGAAGAGAGTAGTAATTTACTTTTGTCACCCTTCTCAAGATGTGCCTGCATATAAAATGTCTCATATTAGAATTTCTTTATAATCTTGATAGATACATCAAAGAGAGCTTAGATACAAAAAATATCAGACCTTGTCAATGAATGTGACAGGATAACAACGGTAACACTGCTCAAAGCTAGAACCATCTCCATCCATATCTCCACTGCCACAAAAACGAAAAAGAAAAACACTTCAAAATCTGATCTTTATTAGAAAATTCTGGTTTACAACGCAACCCATTGAGGCAAATCATCGAATACCTTGTGGGCACAAAATAAAAAGCTAAAAAAAATCAACTTCAGAATAACATACGATCCTATACAAATTTCAATTCAAAGTATCAAAGCTATAAAGATAAGATCTCTGCAGAAAACAAGATCAAAGGCGATCATCGAAAAAACTTAAAACAAACTAAAATCCAAACTTATGGAACCTTATTATATGAATCCAGATAGATTTAATAGCTTAACGAGAACGTTATAGATGATCAGGACAGTGTTGAACACTTTTACTGGGTTAAAATCCAAAAGATGAAGAACAATAAATTCAACTAGAGCTTGATCAACTTCAACTGTACCAAGGAATAAAAGATCCGATTATAGAGTTTTGAAGCTTGAAGATCTTCCTAGTCAATGGCAGCAGATCGGAACTGAAAAATTGGAAAAGTTGTTTTGATTGCAGAGAAGAAGAAAGAAGAGATTCTTCTTTTATAGGTTCCAAGGAAAAAGGAACTATATATACACGTGGGGTACGCTAATTGGCTCGTTACTTGACCCAGTAAAATCCTACGTGGAATTTCATACAATGGGTTAATTAGTTCTGTGGAGAATTAAAGTGGGGCCAATAAGCTAACTTTGGTGGTGGTTATAAACTTATAATCACAAGTTCATTTATAATGGCCAAACATTTTTATAGAAATATATGAGAGAAATTGAGCTAAGATTTCTTCTAAACCTATCAGACGTAATCCTAAAATTACATGATTTTTGTAACAAAACAACACTAAAATCACTAGGCAGGAACCCAACAAGAAGAAGCATAGAGAGTTCGACCTTTCCAGCCTTGTAACAACCATTTACTATTTTCATCAACCACAAAGTCTTTATGGTAACGCCATTTCTTCAGCTTTCCTCTAAACAACTCTACCAGCTCAGGCTTAATCGTTTTCTGCTTAAACCCGGCTCTAACCATTCTAACCTGCCATTGCCTGTAAGTCTCAGGCCTCTCCACTCGATCAGCTTCCTCGCACGCTATCACGTTCATAGCCTCTCTCCCGTAAAACTCCCTCTCGAACCTAATCCTCTCTTTGTTATCCCGAGGCAACGTCGAATCAAACATGTCGAAGAGAGCGGAGTAATGGTAAACCGCTTCTTTAAACCGCGAGATAAAGAAGGGTGCGTTGAATGAACCGTTGACAATCGCGTGGATGAAAACGTCCGGGTTCATGTTTCTTATTAGCTTCAAGACAGCATCTCTCGGGCAATTCTCTTCGCTTCCTGTTTCATCTTGAAGGTTCTTGAGTCTAAGTCCAGCATTAACCGCTAAGACTTCGTTTGGTCGTATATCGAGATCTTCTATCCGGATTGTTTCCCAGTTCTGAGACGCAATGGCTTTGTACTCAAACGGAACATTAAACCGTTTACAATACTCAGCCAATCTCCGTCCTGTCTCCTCTATTCGCTCCGCGGGCCGAAACCCGCACTGAGGAAGCTCGATACCAGTAATCCGCAGCTTCCGCGGTACATCTTTTCGATCTGATATAGACTGAATAAACATCGGCCATTGAAACCCGTATAGAATCCCAAAATCAACTATATGAAGAACAGGAGCATCTTTAGCCACATCAAGAATCATCCAGATGGAGAAGAAATACATCAAGGTAACAAACGGAGACGAAGAAAGATAAACTCGATACGCTCTAATTGTATCCGCAGCAGTATCCTTCAACGACGAGGTTAAAGCATTGTAATAAGTCTGGATCATAGGACCGGTACTTCCCTGTAGACGAGCTTCAAGCGCGTTAGCGAAACAATGAGCTAGTCTTTGCCCCGCGTCACCGAGAGGCGAAGACTGTTGCCTTATCTGTAACAGAAACTCAAGAGCCGTGGTTTTATCTCCTGTGGAAATGGCTTGTGCACAATGAGTGAGAAGTGTACGAAAATCAACCACTTGACTCTTCTTCTTCTTCTTCTTCTTCCCTTTCTCTCCTATGTTCTTACTACTCCGAATCGCTTGAATCTCGCTGTCTAACAATGTTTGCGGATCGCATTCACCGTCAAGAAGCAAAACCTTATCAAACATATCTGTAACCTTACTATCTTCTACATTACTAGCAAATTGCTTACTACTCCTAACTTCCTCAAAATCCCTTTCATGATTCTTCTTAACTCTCAACTGATCCAATCCCATCTCTTCTTTAACCGAATCGCGCCTTTCGGATCTCTCGATATCCAGATTGATAACCCATTGATCACTATTGGGAAGGAATTTACTAGCTTCTTCAACCCCTTTCTTAAACTGTAAAGCTGATTCTGCATCACTAAACATACTCTTAACCATAATTTCATTCACAGGTTGCGGATCAGCCGAATAAGCCGATTCATCGATGCTTCCGCTTGCATCCCAAGAATTAGTAATCAATGAATCAGCAGGACTAAAGGACTGATTTTGAGAATCAGTAATGACTTGCTGCAACATTTCTTCAGTTTTTCGTAAAGCCAATGAATCATAGAACATAGATTGCTTATAATCTCCATTACTCTCTTCCATAAGAATCTCACTCACGTATTTCAACAGAGTATCAGATGGTGGTGGATACTGATCTTCCATTGGATCAGTAAGCAAATTAGGGTTACCATCAAAATACTCAAAGCCGTTTAGAGATTCAGAGAAGTTTGGATCCATGATCAAAACCCTAGTTGCTCTGCCCACATAGAAAAAGCTACACAAAAAGAAGAAGAAGAACACGAAACAGAGAGAGTCAAAGGAAGAATTAAAAATTCAAACTTTAGATTCCAGAAGCAACCGAAATTGAATTGCACATGTGAATGAGAGTAAACACGGGAAATACGGGAGATTGATGTCATAGCTTACCTCAGTTTGAATGAATCTGATGATGTACGAGGTTTAAAAGTTATGATCTTTGGGTTATTATTACAGATGTGTTTTAGTGTTTAAGCTTTTAGGACAGCTTTCTAAGAAAAAAGTACCAAATGAGTTTTTTTTTACAAGAACGAAGAAGTGGTCCAGAGAGAGACTCGTCCCCAGAAGTCAAACAGAAATTAGTGACGGTTCGGTACTTTGGTTGACTTATTTCATCTCTGTAAATTTAGTTTGGGCTTTGGCCCAATTCTTTGATCCAGAAGGTCAAAACTTTTTGGGGGTCTTAATCTTAAAATTGAAGTAATTTTTAGGAATACTATGGTGGAATAATTCATTTTTCTAAACAATTTACCATTTGGAAAAAATCCATAAATTTTGTTAAGGGAAAAATTAAGAAAAATGTTCATAAAGATACACGAAACAATTTTTTCAACGATATGTTATTCAACAAAATAGTTATAAAACAAAAATTCACTTATCTATGCTTTTGCTACTTACGTTACATGTTGCAACTAAGTAACATAGAGTAATTTACCAAATGGTAAATTATCCAAATGGTAACGTAGTGTAACCATTATCCAACATTTTCCATAAACATTAAAAAGTTAAAATGTTGAAAGTAAAATAGTTTTTTTTTTTTAGATCATGGCATCATGCCTAAGTAGTAACCCTAACTTAGAAACCCCGTCAAGAAGACAAGAAACCTGAACAATGAAACTATCAACAGAAAAACCCTATATAAAATCATTCCTTGGGATGCAAGAGAACAAACTGTCTACAAAGGAACCCAAATAGATGAACCGTATACAATTCTACCTTTCCAGCCCTGAAGCAACCAGTGACAATCTTGATCAACATCAAACTCTTTGGGTTTGTATCCACTTTCCACCATCAACTTCAGTTTCTGAACTAGTTCCTTCTCCAGCGGAATCTGTCTAAACCCGGCTCTCATCGCCCTCGCCTGCCACTGCTTATAACTCTCTGGCCTCTCCACTCTCTCCGTCCCCTCACACGCCACCACGTTCATGATCTCCCGCCCATAGAACTCTTTCTCAAACATAACCCTCATTGGATCTTCCCGTGTTAGATTCGTGTCACACATGTCAAACAGAGATGAGTAATGAAACAGAACTTCTCTAAACCTCGTGACAAAGAAAGGCGCGTTGTAGGATCCGCTGAGGATCCCGGGGATGAACACGTCTGGCTTTATCTTCCTTATCAGCTTCAAAACCGTATCTCTCGGGCTATGCACTGCCACCGTCTCATCTAGAAGATTCCTAAACCGAAATAAAGAGTTTACCGCAACAAACTCGCCTTCTTTTAGCTTCAAGTCCTCCAACTTGATTGATTCCCATTTCTGCGCAATCGCATTGTACTCAAACGGAATATTGAACTTCTGACAATACTTAGCCAAGCGACGACCAGTCTCAATAACTCCCTCGGCTGGTCTAAAACCACGTTGAGGCAACTCTATACCGGTTATCCGAAGCTTACAAGATGAACCACGTCTCCAAGCAAGTCGATGAATCAGAGAAGGCCACTGGAAACCATCAGATATTCCAAAATCTATGATGTGGATGGTTTTGGCATTAGCACTTGAAGCCAACCGCATAATACTATGGTTGGCGAATATGATTGCGATTTTCTTGAACGGACAGACTGATATATATGTCTGATAAGCTTTCAACATGTCAGAAGTAGATGTTTTCTTGGAAGACAAGGCAGTATAAACCTGTGTACCTATCCCAGCCAAACGTGCTTCAAGACTGTTAGCAAAATAATGAGCCAATCTCTCTGTTCCATCGCCGTAAGATGAAGAATGTTGCCTTATCCGACTTAACAGCTCGTCAGCAGTTCTACGATCGTTAATCGAAACAGCTTGAGCACAAGAAACCAGCATTGTCCTCAAATCAGGTGTCTCTTTTGTATAACTGTTACCACTAGCTTCCGGTTTTTCGCCTTTAGGACTCTTACTAAACGTTGAAGCTTTCGCAGGTTCCTTAGGGAAACTCTCGTTAAGAATGCATACAGGTTGTTCCTTAGCCTCGCCAAATATCAGAATATTGTCAAACATATCAGTAAGCTCATCAGTTTCATCAACATAAATAGCAGATTGTTTCTTACTTCTTTCTTCAGTCAAATGTTCTTCTTCGCGCCAATGGCTCTTCTTTCCGGTTAATCTGTTAGGAACAGAGTTATCTATAACCAACTGAGAGCTCTTAGGAAGGAATTTACTAGCTTCCTCCATCCCTTTCTTGAATTGTAACGCCAAGTCAGTATCATTAAACATATTAGAAACCAAATCACCGCTAAAACTTGACCCGAAAACCGCGTTACCGCTACTGGCTCTAGTAGATGTAGACTGAAAAATGAAGTTACTCGGGATCGGTGTCTGCAACCAAGAAGAAGGCCTATTATTCTCCAAACAATCAAAACTCCATTGTGAATCAGAGGAAGTGGTTGTGGTGCTTGAAGCATAAGAAGAACCACCAGGACTACTAACCAATTGAGCAAGGCTAGTAGTAGTAGTCAGAGGCTGATCAGAATCATCAACCGGGTACTTCTCGCCGAGAGCTTCATAGAGAGACTTCTCAGCTGCTTGAAGAGATAAAGCATCATGAAACATACAAGGCTTATCTTCCATGTCCTCTTCCATAAGAACTTGGCTTATGTACTTCAAAACAGAATCAGAGAAATCAGCATCCGCAGAAGCAAGATTCTGTTGAGGATATGGGTCTAGAGGAGGAGGAACAGATCCAATATCTAACAAAGGTTGATCATTTAGATAGGATCCGTTTCCTAAACCGGGAAAATCAAACCAGTCCAAGGATCCAGGGAAGCCAGCTGAGTAAGAACCCATTGATGAAATCAAGAACCCTAATAAACCCTAAAAATTGTTACACAAGAAAACGCAAAAATCCTTGTTATATTCCTAGTCTCCGACACAAAAACAAATTCTTGTCCCTGATCAAGATTAGTAACCGGAAAGAAACAGAGAATCTAATCACAAATTAACAAAGTGAATTTAGTTCTGGTAAGAAACAAAAGTTACAAGCATACCTGTTTAGGAGGTTTAAGATGCGACGATTCGGATGCTATGGAAGAAGAAAGCTTTGTGTTGGAGAAGAAAATGATCTGTGTAAGTGGTGGAGACTAAGTATTTTTTATGTATAAAACTATAGAGAATAATAAATAGAAGATAGATACAAGTTTTTACATTTGTTTAATCACACTCCTTTGTCCTCTTTATATGAATCATAAATCCACTTGGTCAGGAAATTTGTTAGGCATTTCCGACGTTCTTTGAATTTATAATCAGAATAAAAAAATTACTATAATCATATGATTATTCTATTTTGCGATTTGGCGCCAACTGGTTTTGGTAAGTCTAGCTAGTGTCAAACTTTGAGTATGTAATTGTAAGATCAACGATTATGAAATAAAGATTCAAATAATGATTCTGATATTTGTGAAATTTTCAAAGTAACAACCAATGGATAAACAACAATATAATCCACCGAGCGACCTAACATTACGATGGGTGGAATTGGCATTAAAGTTAAAACTACGTTAGAATACATAAGAGTTTAATGCTCTAAAAAAAGAATAGGATTGGATCGGTGACAGAAAAGTGAAGATTTTTCTCGAATTGGTGGTAACTGGTAACAGATATATTTATGATTTTTTTAACTTGATTTTTATTTATCTCATATCAGCGATCATTTAAACATTAAATATGTTTTGACGAAAGTAATGACTAAATACAAATAACAAATCTAAAACTATTGCACCAAAAAAAAAAAATCCGAATGGATCATAGATTTCTAAATAAAAAAAAAACCAAATCTAAATCAAAACATAACCAAATTTTTTGGTGTTTATATAGATTTTAAACTTCAAAATTGAAATAATCGAAATACAATGGTATTAAACTAAAACAGAAACGAATACTCGAACGTCCAAACTTATACTACACTACATAACAATACTTTTCAAAAACTAATATATTCCATGTTCGTTTAACTGGATTTTTTTATATAATACAAAATTTTGTTTTAAAAAAGTTACCATATAGTTATTTATTCTATTTTGTGCATATAGTTAATAATGATTTGTGTCTTGTGATAAGGTTATAGCCTTATAGATTATCATGTAAATTCAACGCACATGTACGTAAAAATATAAAAATGAAGAAGATATTAGTGGAGTTTTCGTATTCGCACTAACCATATACGTATGAAATAATAAAATATGATTAGACTCCTTTAACTTTTAAGTAAGCAAATTTCAATTTTTAAATTAATTATATAATTTTCTTCTTGGAAATTCGAAAGTTGCGAATGATAGTAAATTACATTTATCATTTGACATAACTATTACACTAATAAATTTTCATTTAAATATATAAAATGATTTGATATACAACAAAATATTATTTTCATTTTTATGCAACTTAAATGCAAAAGAAATTTAAGATTAGATTAAACATCTGAATTTATAATTAAAATGTTTAAGAACAAAAACTTTGTTCAACTTTCTCTTCACCTATGTTCTCATTACATAGATCATGGTCAATACATATGCAACAATAAAACAAGAAGTGGAAACAAACAATGATCAGAAAGAAGAATCCACAAGTGCATGATCATGTTAAATGAACAATCTTCTCTTCCTCAAGACACATTCCTAACTTTCTACAAGAGTATAAAAATTAGACGTTTAGTGGTATTCATCTGCACAATTGGGAACACAACTGCTGAATCCGAGACGGTATATCGTTAGAGAGCTTGTACATCTCTGTTTTCCCATTCGTGATACATGTCAAGTTCATCTGCTGCCCAATTTGGCTCGACTGCACCAAATTCCACAATCACTCTCAGTTTTTATAAACTCGAATACAACATAAGATTAGTCACACACATAAGACTAGTGTCTTCTTTTAAGTATTAACACAAAACAAGAATGGTGGGATCAAACTAGACATGGTAGATAAAGACTAAAGAGCATAAGAAGTATTTACCTCACAGTAGACATTTTGAGATTTACAGCTCCAAAGCGACGTAGGAATACAGCTGAGATAATGGCACCATGAACAATGCTTGTTTAGATCCGTTCCTCGAAGAAGCACTACGAGTCCAGCGGTATATCTAACACCAAATTTTCAAAAATTTGCATTAAAGAATTGACTGAATCTGTTTCATTTTGTAATCATGATGAAAGAAAAAGAAGTATACCCTGCTATTAAAAGCACTAAAGAGGTGATCCAAAGAACGTATTGGTATGGCTTGTGTTTGGATTTAGCAGACGGTGCAGCATAACCCCGAGGATTGTTCCGCTGGTTGAAGTATCCATACTGAGGACGTATCAAGAAAACAAAGCCTAGAAGAAACCCTGATGTGAATCCTCCAAGATGGGCAAAGTTGTCTACATGTGGAAGAATACCTACTGCTAAATTAATGGCTATGATGAAGATGAGTGTCAAAAGAGCTGCAAACTGCAAATGTAGAAAAACCAATGACATTATTGACACATCATTCATCGAAAGTGCGGCTTGTTTAACAAGGGAAGATTTGGCTACCTTATTAGCGTAAATAGTCCAATTAGTGAGAAGCTCTGAAAGCATAGCACCAAGCAAGCCGAATAATGCTCCAGAGGCACCAACGGATATACCAGCCCGGTTAAATAGAGAAGATAACAAACTTCCACCAAATCCAGATATCATATAAAGCAATCCAATGCGTACTGTCAAAGAAAATGAGAATTAGTAAATAAAAAGCAAGTCTTTCAGCATCAGCCATACACATTTTGGCACATAAACCAACTCATGATGCATACCAAATCCAAATTCTTGCTCAAGTCGAATGCCAATGAAGATAAGGCTCAACATGTTGGCAAGAACATGAAAAACCCCAGCATGTAGCCATATACAAGTGAACAAGCGCCACACCTCGTGCTTATGAACCACCATTGATACATCTAAAGCCCCCATCTTCTCCAATCTGGTATCAAAGAATACACATAACTATAACACTTGATATTTACTGTTACAATGCAATGCCACAAGTATAATTTCACCAAATTTCATTCTAAGCCCCACAATCTAAGATCTAATTCAAATTGTACAAAGTAATGAACTTTTTAAGAACCCATCATAATTTTAACAAATCCAATCATTAGAAACAAAAAAAGTTTCCACATTTCAAACTCAGAGACACGAATCTCAATCAAATGTGGAATCTTAAGAAATAAAGTTGAGATCTTTAAGGTTACCCACGTCAAAGAAGAAGGACCCAGAAGAGGATTCTCTTTCATAGGCTGAAAAGCAAATCTCCCAAGAAACCTAGCTAAGCAATAAGCCGAGTTCTTAGGACAATTGTTAATAAACATCGAAATGGCGAAAAGGGCAATGTTAGCCACCACGATAGCTGGAACAAGCCATGGAAACCAAAGCTTAAACGGTCTAAACTCAGCGAACGAAGCTCGTTGTTGTTGTCTCCGTCTCCTCGTCGCCGTCGCCGGAGACGTTTCTACAGCCACATTGTTTGTCGCCGCCGCCGGTGGATTCACCACCTTGATCTCCAGACCTTCCCGCCGATCGCGAGCCATTTCTCGAAGCCAAATCTAAAGAGAAAGGATCAGACTTTTTGTGACATTGTTGTCCGAAAGAAGACGAGAAGGTTGAGATGAATCAATCGTCTTTCCTCTTTTGAGGCATTTCCTTGTGAACAAGCTAATTAAATTTGGATTTAAGACAAAATATGTTTAAAGTTAGGTAACAAATAATTAAATTTTATAATATATAGTTTTTAATCTTGGTTTAAATCACATGAGTTTAGAGATTCGAATATTAATTGCGCAACAGTAGCTTTGTTGATTAATCACATGATCAACAATGAATCTTATTATATAGTTGTATTTGTATATTAGTAGTAGAGTTGAAAATAGAAAATATTCCTTTCTGTTTCTTGTAAAATTCAGAAAATATGTTCCTTTCCTTCGAATCCAAATGTTAAACTTTGACTTAGCTTCTAAAACCGTCAAACACTTTAAAATAATCGTAATAATTTAACGTATAATTATTATAGACAAGATCTTGAAACGTTAGAGAAAATCTTATCAATAATTTCATTTTACTCGAGATTAAGTTTGCAATAATGGATCCAAAAAGAGTACTACTACAAGTATTTCTTGCATCATTTGTCCGAGAGCGAGAGATGCATTTTTTTGTCCAAAAACATAAAGAATGTAAAGATGCATTTTAGCTAGGGGTGTTCTAGAGTTCAGTTCAAGTTGTCCGATTCTTTATATAAAATGAATAATGGTATTCAAACTAAAATTTATGTTCGGATTCATATTTTAGTCAAAATATAAGCTTAATTTTTGAAATTTTTGAAAAACTTCGGTATAATATCGTTATTTTTCCGACTTGGGTTTTCGGATATAGAAAAAAAAAATCATATAAGTTAGATTAAGATATATGGTTCGTTTTTACTTTTCAGATTGAGTATTTTGTTTTGATTTAGTTCAGATCAGATTCGTTTATTTATCCGGATTATACTCCCAATTTTGGCTTTCAGTTCTCAAGCATTTTGTTATGTTATCTAACATTCATTGATATCAAAAGTTCCATCTGAAAGATTATGAGAGACCATAGCACAAACTGTTTTGATTTTATTTTTTTTTCAATTTTGATTTCTACTTAATACATTTTGAAGAAATATAGATTTCAAAGTATTGTAGATCTCACATATGTAGCTTATCATGTGGACAAGGATAACCACACATACATGTTCCTTGACCACCGTCACGGTCACAATCGCCACTAGCATCTTGTCCAAACTTAGTCTTGCATGACCCACTGCAATCTGTAATGACACCACACGAGCCAAGAACCGCCATGCATCCCATATTTTGTTCAACTATAACCAACAAAACCGTTCTATATTTAGATAACAAAATATTTACTAGAACTTAGGAGATGTCATTACACTGAATTACAATATTTCTGCTACATGCTAATGAATAGAGCCGACGCTACAAATTATAGTAGATCATATGTGAAAACTTTTAAGATATTGGTATGAGCAAACCATTGATACAAACGATACTTTATGCATGGCTAAAATCACAATGGACTACAACATTTAGGGCATATGCCAATGAATATTGTGAATATAAAATTTTTGAAGAAAAAAAGCTTGAGATAAAGAAATCATAGCAAGGAACTAATATAACCCTAAGAGTATATGTCAATGAAGAAAGCCCGAAATTAAATGTACACTTAAGAAAAAGATAGCAATGGATTACATCATATAGGGTATAACCCAATTAATATAGCTACAATAAAAACTATGTTTATAAGAAGAAAAGAAGATGATTGAATATTTTGACGAATAATTCTAAAGATAAAATGCGTACTTAAGGCGAACATAACAAGGAAAATGATGGGAAAAACAAGTGTAGAAGCTGCCTTGGCCATAGCTATTTTTCTTCTTTGTTTTCTTAATATGTAGAGTAGTTTTAGTTGATAAATCTGAAAATTTGGGAAATATATAGAATTATGAGGTTCAAGGAATCTCGAAAAAGAGGATCTGGCATCAATTAAATTACATCAGTTATAAACGACGTAAAAGTAGGAAAAAGAAAAAAAAGTTTAGCATCATTTATGGGTACTTTAGATAATGGTAACTGATAAAATATCTACTCATTTATTGTATGATACTATTCTTAGTGACATCAATATTCGTCGGAATTATTAGCGCTAAAAATAACAGTGCAAATTGAAACTTACAAATTGTCCCGATGCATTCCCGTATATGGAGAAATTTTGACATGATAATAAATTTTTAAAAAGAACACACTATCTTCTGCTAATATAGTAACATGACATGATAAATCTTTTACACTCTTTGATGTACATATTTCTTTTTTGGACAATAATTATTTTTCGGAAGGTCGCTCACCTAAAAATTATTCCAGCTCAAACACGTTTAACTTCAGAGTATTTTTGAGAACATTTGACCGAAAAGATAAATGCATTTTAGTGACACCCGAAAAGATAAATGTATTTTAGTGACACCAATGACCAAATTGATTCTTTTAAAATTCTTCGCATGCATCACTATATTCCTGAAACTGGAGTGTTATACCGGTGACATCTCTGGGGAAACATCAAGACTTTGGCCAGAGAATTAGTGGTGGAAAAAGGACAACCAATGGTAGAAGCAAAGAGAGGTTGAATCAGGGAGTTTGTGATTAACTGGAGTGAGATTAAGAAACTGAAACCTAACAATAATAAGGAATCGATCAACAATGGTGATGGGTCATTGACTATTGGTTTCATATATTAGAGACGATGATGCTTTTTTTTTGGTAAAAAAGACAATGATGCTTTCTGTTTTGGGTTTGTAATTAATTTCTACCCAAATAATTCTTTAAAAATCTTTAGAATTAAAAAAACAGATTTGTAAATCTTTTACATTCCTTAAAAATCTCTAATTAGCTCTCTAATTCAATTCAATCTTTGATTCATTTAGGTGCCTGAACAAATATTAAGGACACATGTACGAGGAAATCTTGATTATTAACAATAGCTCCATATGTAATTAATTATCGCTTTATTGAAAAAAAAAAACAAATCTTTTCATTAATCACTACAAAACCTTTGAACGCTTCAACAACCATCCCAATCTCACCATCTCTCTCACAGCGTCCATTCATTTCCTAAATCTACCAGAGATCCATCCATTTTCCCCTAAATCCATCCTTCAGATCCAGAAATCAACACAATCTTTAACGATTTCTTGCATCACAAGCAACAAATCGGGTATTGGTAGGTAAGATTTGGTTAATTAATGCATGAGAAAACCACATAGGAGAGGAGGAACAATGGCAATGGAGAAGTCTAGCTCAAAGTACAGAACCCAGTTCTGGTACGTGGCAATGGCCTCATTCCTCCTTTGGCTTGTCTTGCTTTACCTTTTTAGTTCTTCCGCTAAAACCGTTCATAACCACGAGAGATTGTTCCGGCAAGAAAATATCATCGATCTCCCTGTCGAAAACGTCCCACAAAACCACGAACCTGATGAAGCTCCTGTCGTTAACGTTGTCTCTGAGGACATTTCCGTTGATAACAGCTCTCTTCCTGTTTCTGTCGATTCTCCTCCGGATGATCAGATGTCAGAAGACAAGAAGGTTGTGACTGATCTCGTTGAAGAACTTGAGAAAGAAAGGGTTGAAAATGAGAAGAAGAGAGTTGATTCGGTTGTAATTGGACGGTCATCTAAGGCAAGGAGAGGACATCGAGAGCCACGAAAGGCGAGATCTTCGGGTAGATTGGAGGCAGAGAAGAAAAGGGTTCGTCGTAATGATGCTGATGAGAGCAATGCGGAGAATAGTGATGAGAATCATCAAGCATTAGACAAAGAACCGAACTTTTTCGAGGCTAAGAAAGACGTGGAACCAAAGAAAGCGCTAGTTGATGATAATGACGACGATCTTGAGACCAAGAGAGGCAAGGAGTTGCCGAATGATTCTTCCAGTAATGTTGTTGAAGATGATAATGACGACGATCTTGAGACCAAGAAAGGCAAGGATAACATCTCTAAATCTGAACCAAAAACTCAGAGAAATTTTGTATTGAATAAGAATAATACTTCCAAGGCGAAAAACAGAGTAATTTCCAAGAGAAACCAACCTAGTAGAGTCGGTAAAGTTATGTTACGGCCAAGAGAAACGCGAAGTAACGATCCATGTAAAGGAAAATATGTGTATATGCATGAGGTGCCAGCTTTGTTTAACGAAGAGCTTCTCAAGAACTGTTGGACATTGAGCAGGTGGACTGATATGTGCGAGTTAACGTCGAATTTCGGGTTAGGCCCTCGTCTACCAAACATGGAAGGAGTTTCTGGTTGGTATGCCACAAACCAGTTCACATTGGAAGTAATATTCCACAACAGGATGAAGCAGTACAAGTGCTTGACCAAAGACTCGTCTTTAGCTTCTGCGGTGTATGTTCCTTACTATCCGGGTTTAGACTTGATGCGGTTTTTGTGGGGACCGTTCCCTTTCATGAGAGATGCTGCCGCGCTTGATCTCATGAAGTGGCTGAGGGAGAGTCAGGAGTGGAAGAGGATGGACGGACGAGATCATTTTATGGTGGCTGGTCGAACCACTTGGGACTTTATGCGTACACCAGAGAATGAATCCGATTGGGGAAATAGGTACGCCACCATACTATTTGATGTTTTAATGAATGTCATACTCATATTTCATACATCACAAAAAACGAGTTAAAAGATCGATAGCTTTTTGCTTTTACTAGTTATACTATATTGCATTTCAATAACGAGAAAAGATGAAAACTTGATGAATTATGTGTATGGTAAAATAGTTGCATATACAGTATTCATATTTTGAAAACGTCAAAATATAAAAAAAAAAAACTGGTAACATTTTGGATAGAATGGAATCACAAATGGTTAAGGAAAGAATTCTTTTATTGTTTTGACTTTAATCTTGCAGAATTTCATGAATGTTTTAAGTTGTTTTTCATTGGACAAGTCTTCTCATTGTTGTTTCTCTATCTACCTAGCCAGGTTAATGATATTACCGGAAGTAAGAAACATGACGATGCTACTAATCGAATCAAGCCCATGGAACTACCACGGGTTCGCGGTTCCTTACCCGACCTATTTCCACCCTTCAACATACGCAGAAATCATCCAATGGCAGATGAGAATGAGAAGAATTAATCGTCGTTACTTATTCTCATTTGTCGGTGCCCCACGACCAAACCTCGGTGACAGCATAAGAACCGAGATCATGGACCAATGCAAAGCTTCAAAACGAAAATGCAAGCTTCTAGAATGCATATCGGGTTCTCAAAAATGCTACAAACCCGACCAAATCATGAAATTCTTTTTGAGCTCAACGTTCTGTCTTCAACCACCAGGTGACTCATACACACGTCGCTCCACTTTTGACTCCATCTTAGCAGGTTGTATACCAGTTTTCTTTCATCCGGGATCAGCTTATGCGCAATACATTTGGCATTTACCGAAAGATATCGCGAAATACTCTGTTTTTATTCCGGAGAAAAATGTGAAAGAAGGTAAAGTGAGTATAGAGAATGTTTTGAGTAGAATACCGAGGACAAAAGTTTTCGCTATGAGAGAACAAGTGATAAGACTGATACCGAGGTTAATGTATTTTCACCCGTCGAGTAAGAGTGAAGACACGGGAAGGTTTGAAGATGCATTCGATGTCGCGGTGGAAGGAGTTTTGGAAAGAGTGGAGGGGTTAAGGAAGAGGATAGAGGAAGGCAAGGAGGAGATTTTTGATTTTCCGGAGCAGTATTCTTGGAAATATAATGTGTTTGGGAATGTTGAGAGGCATGAGTGGGATCCTTACTTCGATCGGCCTTAATTGTTTGTGTGTTTTTTTTTTTTTTATTGGGAGACAAGTGAATGTAGTTGTGATTGTCATCGTAGAAAGAAGTCACGAGGCCTTATTTTCTTAAATTGGTTTTGTTTGAGATTTAAAGGTTTTGTAAGTTAGAAAACCAAATTTTCATCAAAATTGTACATAACTAACACGGTGGAAAAATTGTAACTATATTGTTTATTTTTCACATGGTCGTAAAAATTAGCGTAGTGTTATATAAAATAACTTGATGTGTTTTACAAAATGTGTATTATAGTGCTATTTGATTTGGTGAAAGAATGTGTGATAAATTTGTAGGATAATCTAAGAAAGGACTTATTTGAAGTTAATGATATAGAAAAGACATACATAGATCAATGGAGCTTTATTGTGCAAAAATGTAAAGTGAGGAAGAGAACAAATGTGGTAACTCTCTAGGTTAGTCACATTGTGATCATTACATGCCTATGTATATGAAAGACTACTTGCTTAGATAACCTAATTACATGGACTTAAATACGTAAATTTGTTTTACTTCTAAATACAATATTAACTATAAAGAGTTGATAAAATGAACATCTAAGCGTCTGTAGTCCAACGGTTAGGATAATTGCCTTCCAAGCAATAGACCCGGGTTCGACTCCCGGCAGACGCATTTTTTTTGTGTTACTGAGATTTTTTTTCTTTCGTCAGGACAACTTCGCCCTGATTAATCAGTGAGGCTTTTTGTCCCAAATTTTTAGTAATGGAAGTAATAGTTTTGTACTAAACACATACTGTATCCTTGCATAATAATACTCATTTTTATTACACAAAGTAATTAACAAGAACAAAAGGAAACCAAAAGTTCCATCAGAAAAATGAAAATCTACCAATGCTAGTTCCCATCTTCAGAAAACAAAAGCATGAAGGGCACATCGTAAATTGGAGAAACCATGAAAGGTACGTTCTGCTAAACTTCTTCACGGAGCAGCTCAAGCGCGAGATACTGTGTCTCTATCAGAAGCTAGACAAGCTATACACCAGAATCCACGCAAGCTGAAATGTAATTCAATCACAACCAAATCAACTTTTAAGATGGAAGAAAATCTAGGGATTATCTTAAACTAGAGAGTTGTAGAGAGGAAGAGAGAAGAAATCTACATACCAGGAATAAACTTAGAGAAGCAAATAGACCGTCCTGGAGCAAAGCTGCGTGACCACCGAAGTCTTCTTCATCGATCTTTAGAACCAATGCATAGTAACCATATACTATGCCAGAGGAGATTGCAAGAAATCTGCCAAATTTTACAGTCAACGATGCTACTTGTTAAGACAAACCAACTCAACACGAAAGGCCTGCTATGTAGTATGATTGTAACCGATAACTCAAAATCTATGAATGTCACCGAAAACAGTTGTAGATAAAATACGCTCAAAGTAAATACCTAACTAATCAATGCAATAAAAACAGATACTGACAGTTGTTTCTCTGTTACGAAAAACTGATAACGACATTAATAATTGGTGTAGCTTATTATCATCTCAAAGTGATGGATTTTTCTGATCAGTAATATAGAACAACGCCAGGTAAACCAAACGATATAGTAGATGGTTCGATTTCATGCATCAGACACAATGGATTTCTACTAACTATAGCTCGAGTTTAAGCACAAAGTTTCAGTTCTTTCTAGTCATAGTGGACACAGTAAGAAGATAAATGACAGAACTTACAGAAGAAGCCATATGCCTCCTACCAAAGGTATCGCACCCCACAACAATCCGCAGAGTAAACCAACTACTTGCCTGATCCAATGCAACACATCTCCCAGTTGATCCTATCCAAACAAACAACCACAAACTTAAAAACCACTCGAACCGATTCCAAAGTATAAACCAACACAAAGCACAATCAGCTATAGCAATCAAATACGGAAACGTATTCATTCCTTTTCAAACGATAACAAGTTGGTATAGTCATCGAGATACAAGATGGGCTAAAACAGCAGTGTAAGGAACTCAAAAGAGAATGAAATCAACTTTACAGCTCAATTGCTACAATTCATTTAGCACACAAGAGAAAACATTTAAACTTTACATCTCAATTGCTACAACTAACTGTGCACACAAGATTAAAAAACCAAATTTAAAGATCTCAATTCCTACAAGTGATTGTGCACACAAGAGAAAGATATCAACTTTAAAGATCTCAAATGCTACAACTAATTGTGTACACAAGAGAAAAATTTAAACTTTAGAGTTCAAATGCTACAACTAATTGTGTACACAGGAGAAATAAACTAAATTTAGAGCTCTCAATTACTAAAAAATGATTATGTACCAGATTATATGGCTTGAGGAATCTTAAAAGTAAGCAACACGAACTCAAAAGTTAACAGATTCTGGGATCGGTTGTATAGAACCTAGAGAGCACGAAGGAGAGTGTAATACCTTGTCCCAGGAAGCTTCAGAATCAAACAATTTGGCGAAGTTGAAAGAACCCAAGTGACTGTTTTGATGATAAATCTGTTCATGCTGCTCTTGTTGACTCGACGACTTCGATGATTTCCCTTCTTTCATATTTTCCGATTCGATGCAAAACACACTTCACGAGATCGGATTTTTAGTGTCAAAAACCCTGCTTTGATTCGAGTAATCAGAATCTGACGAATCTAAAGCTAGGGTTCTTACTACTTACCAATTCTCTGATTCAGATCTATACCACCGGAAAAAAATATATATATATTTTTATATATTTCTAGTTTCTGTGCCACGCACGTGACAATAATGGTGATGGAACAAAAACAAAACAAAATTACAAAATCTTTTTCGTTTTTTTTTCCTTTTAAAGTTTTGTTTTATCTATATATCTGTTCAAATTTGAAAAAAAAATATAAGAGAATGAATTCATATAAAAAACAAGAAAAAGAAGTCTATAATTA
>Ga0041059_1000849_pt1 | contig 24086 bp, 21 predicted proteins | sample AraColnosormetaG_FD_56232 | JGI IMG/M metagenome (GOLD analysis project Ga0041059, IMG submission 56232) | Arabidopsis roots microbial communities from North Carolina, USA - Col MF nosort | ecosystem: Host-associated > Plants > Roots > Unclassified | place: USA: North Carolina | collected... | reverse complement strand
TTCCAACCTAAAACCAATTGGCAATAGGTGGAGAGACCCATATCTTATATATATCACTTAAGATCCTACTCAACTTTCGATGTGGGACATTGTCCCTAATAAAGATGACCAATTACCGGAAAAGAAGGAGGGCTCGGAGGAAGATCACGACCAGCTCGTGAATCTTTTGGTTTCCTGAAGAAGAGAGAGTAACAAATGAGAGAGAAGAGACAAAAGAGGATGAAGATGAAGCTATTTTGAAAGTCAACAGTGATCATTGCTGCCATTGTTGCTCAAAAATGCAGAGGTAAATGAAACAAAGTAGTCTTTTATAATGAATCCATACTTTGTTTATCATCTCCATCGGCAAAAACGATGGAGACTATCTCAAAAGAAAAGAAAAAAATATTTTTATTTTAATAGTTTTAAGTAAATATACCATTAGTTGAATGACAACTGTCAATACAAGTTCAGTCTCTCTTGCAAGAAACGTCTCTCTCTTTTTTTCTCTTTTTTTCCTACTTTTTCTATATGTTTTTACTATTATTTCATTAGTGGGTATCTCATAAAAAAAACTCTGATTGAAATGATTTAAATCCATATTATGCGTAGATTAGTTTAAATACATCAAGGGCGGGACCAACAAAATTTGGGCCCCATTCGGATTAAAGAAAAAAGTTGTATCCAAGTCTATAGAATAAAATTTTTCTTTCAAATAATTCGTAAGTTCCTTTGTAAAGGCATTGACCAAATTAATCTATATATACATTTTTGTAAACTTTTTAGTCAAAACCTTAAAAATTTCTTATTTATAAAATAAATCTGACAAAATATATTAAATTAAATGATTTATATCCTTAAGTATCTCTTAATCTTATCTTTTTTTAAATACATTTTAGAAATAAATCTTATCTTTGTTTAGCTACATTTTATGAGTTGTTAATTTTCTAAAATTAATCTATTTAATTTAAACATAAATATCTGATTTCTTTTTTTAATTTGACTTGATCTTATATTTTATTTCTTCTTCACGAACTTCAAGTTATCTCCATAGGGAGCGTAGACGACACCAGAAGATCCAAACACGAGGGACTCATCTATCGCAGCAGCACCGCGAGAGGATACGTTCATGTCGTGGGCCCTGAAGATCTCGCCGGCCACTGAGGCCGAGGAAACAAGGATGATGGGGAAGTTAAAGTGTAAGTTTTCTGGTTTTGTAGAGTGTAAAATGCCAATATGTTGTGAAAGACATAATCTTGTTGTATGTAACACACAAGGCCTAAACAAAAATAATAATATTTCAAAGTTATTGCCAACACATAATTACACACAAGAACAACACAGTTTATTGAAGAAGCAATTTAAACCAAAGGTAACCAGTAAACAGGAATCACGCGCAATCATGAGACAAAAACAACAAAAGGCAAAGCTAAAATCTCCAAATCAAGAACTGGGAATATGTAGACTTGATGGCAAAGGGTTTTTGGTTCGAGAAACAGGAGTGCACTTAAGAGGCTGAGCCATGGACAACGCAGTTGTTTCAGCAGCCTCATTCATGTTTACTTTCTCTCCTTCAATTCTCCAATCAAAGCACTGCACCATTACCCCAATCACGATTCCTAGAGAGATATAAGCTAGATTTGATCCAGGACAGCCTCTCCTTCCCGCGGAGAAAGGAATGTATTTCAAGACTTCCTCTCTTACCTCGTCCTCTTGCTCTGATCTTGAAGATGCTATAAACCTCTCAGGTTTAAACTCCTCAGGATCTTCCCAGAAATTAGGATCTCTCATTATAGCATAAGTATTAACAACAAGTAATGTCTTCTCCGGTATGTAGAACCCTTTGAGTTCACACCTTTCTTGAAACATCCTTACCGAGATAGACCCCGGCGGATGCAATCTTAGCCCTTCTTTGACTACCGCTTGCAAGTAAGGGAGGTTTGGTAAATCATTTTCTTGAATTAATCTTGTGTTCCCTACAACCGATTCGATTTCTTCTCTCAATCTCTGAAGAATCTTAGGGTTGTTAATGAGCTCCCCCATTGTCCACTGTGTTGCTTGCACCGAGGTGTCAGTCCCTGCAATGACAAGATCCTGTAGTAACAAACAATTATTAGAGTATTTCCATATTTCCTATATCTAAGGGTATCATGTGTTTTTGGGCCTATATAAAAGTGTCTTAGCTTTGTTGTTCCTTATTACTTACAAGCTTAATACAAAGATTTATGTTTAAAGTTTTATGCATGCCACAATATGTTTCGACCAATGGTGTTCGCTTACGCATCTACCTAGAAGGGAAGAACATTTACCACGAACAAGGACTTGATATGGTTTCTTGTGATTTTATACTCTGCATTTTCGTCTCCATAAGCTTCCAACAAAAAATCCATCATGTCATTAGCTTGATTGTGCTCCGCCTTTTTCTCTTCGTGTTCAAAAAGAATCTTCTCCAGCAACTCGTCGAACTTGCGGGAAAGACTTAGTATATCCTTTTGGAACAGTGAGATCCCGAGCTTTTTAAGCGGTTTGTGAAAGATCATACCAAAGAAGATTTGCTTTGTCAAAGCCATCGACTCGATCACCAAGTGTCTGAATTTCTCCGCCTCACCATTCTCCTCTGAACAACTCCTCCCCATGATCATCTTGCAGATGATATTGTTATTGAGCTTCGCTGCTTCCTCACCGATCTCAACACTCTCCTTCTTCATCGCCTTGTCAAGCAAGGTTTTGTAAAACCGATCTAGCTCATCTGCACGGATTTTTCGTGAACGCTCGAGTGCCTGTGGTCCAAGAAGCTTTGTGGCTATGAGCTTCCTCATAAATTTAAAGTAATCTCCATAGGGAGCGAAGAAGAAGCTAGACGATCCAAACCAGAGAGACTCCCCGACTGGAGCGTGACCGCGAGAGGAGACATTCACATCTTGGGCCTTGAAGATCTCGTAGGCCACTGAGGCCGAGGAGGCGAGGACTATGGGAATGTGGAAGACGCGGAGATGGAGAAGAGGTCCATACTTAGAGGAGATGTTTTGAAAAGACTTGTGAACAAGAGCAGAGAGAAGAAGGTGAAGATGACCAATTACAGGAAAAGAAGGAGGGCTCGGAGGAAGATCACGGCCAGCTCGTGAGCCCTTTGGTTTCCTGAAGAAGAGAGAGTAACAAAGGAGAGAGAAGAGAAAAAAGAGGATGAAGATGAAGCTGTTTTGAAAGTCAAAGGTGATCATTGCTGCCATTGTTGATGAAAGTGCAGAGGCAAATGAAACAGAGTAATCTTTTATAATGAATCCATACTTTGTTTATTACCTAAACATAAAGTAATACGTTTCTCTCTAAAAGAACGTGATATAAGTACATCTGAAGTGTTTTTATATATAAGTAGATCAGAAGTTCTTTTCTGATAAAAATGAATAGTAGTAGTTTAATAACTTGCGTTAAGCGTGTTCATCGCCCAAGGTGATTAACTATACATTACTTCACTATCAGTAGGCCCTTTAATTCGGCCGGAATCTTGTAAAATCCAATTTTATAGATATGTGCATGTGAAATATTTGCAGAGATGTCACATGCATAGTGGGTATTTAGATATGTGCATGTGAAATATTTAGATATTAGGGTAATGTCCTCGTTAAACGTAACCAAATGTCTTTTGCTATTTGCAGAGTTGGAAGTTGGAACACTCCAGCCTCATAAAGCTTGATCTAGTGTGAAAAATGACATTGCTTGCCTTTTCTTTCTTGGCCTGAAGCATCTCAAATCCCCATGGTTGCATCACCTAATACTCGATACTAGAACCCCAAACTTGGTTGACTTCAGTTTTGCCTGATCGGTTTGGTAATCTAGCTTTACCTTTCCATTTAGCTCTTTTAATGCAGCTCTTGCGGCTTCCTTTTTCGTGTACTCTAGCTCGAAAGGCATAGCCTTCTGATATCTTGTCCATAATAATTTTGACTGCAGAGGAGAGTTATAGGGCTGTGATTATCTATCTTTTCCCAATGATATTATTTTTCTTACTTTTGAATTGGATAGCAAATCATGAGTACCTTCAACTAGTTCACAAAACCCTTCAAATGCTGCACGTAATGTTTTCTCAGATGTGTAGACTAGTTCACAAAACCAAGAAACATGATGTATTCGTAAATGTTATCTTCTGAGTGAGTTAAGGTGTAGGCAACAAATTGAGAGGAAGCAAAAGTAATCATCATTATTCAATAAACGCTTAGTTTTCCTTTAAACTCTATGGAGAATTTGTCACTGTAATAACAGATTCTACTATGTAAGTTCAAAAGCAAAAGCATGCATGCAATCTCAAATGTTAAGCATACCAGTTATCAAGTTTAAAAATAGTATTTGAAGCCTTGAAGGTAACCTAAAAGATTTGGTATTTGCATAACTGGAAAAACAGTCCGATTCACCTGATACACGGTCTCCTTTTATTAATTCATAAGTTTCTTTGTACAACCATTGATCAAATTAATACTTAAATAACCGGTGTTCATTACTTGTGTTTCAATACTTTAATAACTCGTGATAATCGCCCAAAATAATATACTTCTGTCTAGCGCAACAAACCGGTCAAAATTATGACTTTAATATATTTTAATTACTTTTAAAATTTTTGAATCTTTCTCAAATAGTGATATACTACTTAACACACCTCTCTCATATTTTGTGACATCTCTCGTCTAACTTTAGCGCAACAAACCGGTCGGTCTTTTTTTTGTCTTTGTTTCTGATTGTCATGATCACTAATCACTTGATATTTTATTATTAATATAATGTTTTCTAACTCTCGTGGTTTCTTTGTTTTGGCTTTACATAATTGACTTTAGTATATTTTTTTTGTTTGTTTGGGTTTAGTTTTAACGTCAGCTGGCAATTTTAAAATCAGAAAACTTAGAAAATTTGCTATTAACCAGTGATTCGGTGGATTAGTTGAACCGATCAGATAATACGTCAAAAAAAATCTATTTGATTGTAGGAGTAAAATTTAGGATTTTAGTTCTTTAAAACTTTTTAAAATTTTCTTAAATAACGATATACGATTTCATTTAACACACATCTCTCGTATCTCTGACATTTTCAGTTTCGCTGTCTATATTTGTGATCATCATGATCACTTGATATTAATATAATGCTTACTAAGTCTCGTGGCTTCTTTATTTTGGCTGTACATAATCGAATACAATATTTCAATTTTCAAGTGTTTTAAAATCATAATAATTCACCCTTTTTTTGTATGTTTATTAATAATCGATTATATTGTATTTATAAATAATTAGCTTCATGTTTTTTAAATCCTCAGGATTAAACTCCTCAAAATCTTCCCAAAAAATCAGGATCTCTCATCATGGCATAAGCATTGACAACAAATATTGTCTTCTCTGGTATGCAAAACCCATTGAGTTCACGTCTCCGAGTTTCGCGAGGCTACAAGCTAAGGAAAAAAAATAGGCCACATAATATATTTAATTTCATGATTTGGTTGTAAAATATTTTTATGTTTAAACTTCACTTTCAAGGGTCGAACTCATTGAGTTTAAACTATTAGACGACAAGAACTTAACTAGAAAATGCCCGAAACTAAATGATATTCTAGGCGGCCGCAAGCATGTGTTTTGCTTGCTTGGCCTTATGGCCGGCTTTGGATGCAATCTTAGCCCTTCTTTGACTACCGCTTGCTAGTAAGAGAGGTTTGGTAGATCAGTTTTTTTTATTAACGTTGTTAAGCCCTACAATCGATTCGCAATCTCTCCAGAATGTTAGGGTTGTTAGTGAGCTCCTCCATTGTCCACTGTATTGTTTGCGTTAAGGTGTCAGTGCCTACAACAATAAGATCCTGTAGTAGCAAACAGAAACATTTAGGGATTCCAAACATTTATTCAAAGGTTTCACCCGAATTCACAACCGAAACGTTTCTTAGTCAGGTCAAAGCAATAGTGTTCACTCACGAATCCACCTAAGAGAGGAGCATTTACCACGATCACGGACTTGATATGGTTTCTTGTGATTTTATACTCTGTATTTTCATCTCTATAAGCTTCCAACAGCACATCCATCATGTCACTGTACCAGTTATATGGTATGTGTTTGTTCCTTTAAATGCTATGGAGATTTTGTCACTATAACATGTTATATGGCTATGTGACCCAATTCATGCATACAATCTCAAGTGTTAGTATACCAGTTATAAACAGCTTCTTCGTCTCTACGGGAGAAGATTCTGAATCATCTTGATCTCGTGAATCTTGTGTACTTATCGCCTTTTGGAAAGGAAAAGAGAGCGCCAAAGTTACTACAAAGTGAGATTATACACTGATACTCATCAAAATAAGCTAAAGGTAAGTTTACAAAGATTCTAAGCAATATAGTAGCACATTGTTTTTGATCCGTAAGATCAGTATCCAAGACAGACCTTCGTAATCAGGAACCACAACAAGATCACCACGCACGCGTGCATCAATTAAACACAATCTGTTTTCATCTCCTAACTTTAGTTTAGAACAAGTCAACAAACATTGTTGTCTGACATTTCCATTTGAAAAACTCACAACAAAAACCGAAATCAGTCTGCCAGGAAACATGATAAAGACACATCTGCGCATCCTTCTCTAAACACTAATAAATCTCAAGTTCTTGCCAAAAATGATAACTCATAAAGATATACAACATCACAATTGATTTAAAAAATTTTTGTTCTCAGCACTATTTATAGAAGAAGCAACTTGGTGTATTTCCTAAATGGCTAAAATAATGCCAATTTTGATAAATTTGGCAAACTAAATGTTTATAGAGTTTGCAGAGCTGACACTGTCTGCCTCTTGGCTTGAAGCATCTAAAATTTAACAATAAAACAAACTTTTGTGTATAACAAGATTCTTAACAGCTCAAAATAGGCCAAACTGAACTCATGTGTTATCATGAGGTTTTTTGAAACAACAGAAAGCAAGTAATATTTATAGAAGAAGCAACTTAAACATAAAAGGTAACCAATAAACAGGAATCACGCGTAATCATGAGATTAAACAACAAAAGGCAGAACTAAAATCTCCAAATCAAGAACTGGGAATATGTAGACTTGATGGCAAAAGGTTTAGGGTGCGAGGAACAGGAGTGCACTTAAGTGGCTGAGCCATGGCCAACATTATTGTTCCAGCAGTCTCGCTCATGTTTACTTTCTCTCCTTTGATTCTCCAATCAAAGCACTGTACCATCACTCCAATCGCGATTCCTAGAGAGACATAAGCTAGATTCGATCCAGGACAGCCTCTCCTTCCGGCTGAGAAAGGAATGTATTTTAGGACTTCCTCTCTCATCTCGTCCTCTTGCTCTGATCTTGAAGATGTTATAAACCTCTCAGGTTTAAACTCCTCGGGATCTTCCCAGAAATTAGGATCTCTCATTATAGCATAAGTATTAACAACAAGTAATGTCTTCTCCGGTATGTAGAACCCTCCGAGTTCACACCTTTCTTGGGACATCCTTACCGAGATAGACGCCGGCGGATGCAATCTTAGCCCTTCTTTGACTACCGATTGCAAGTAAGGGAGGTTTGATAGATCAGTTTCTTGAATTAACCTTGTATTCCCTACAACCGATTCGATTTCTTCTCGCAATCTCTCAAGAATGGTAGGGTTATTAATGAGCTCCGCCATTGTCCACTGTGTTGCTAGCGCCGAGGTGTCAGTGCCTGCAACGAGAAGTTCCTGTAGTAGCAAACTGTTATTAGAGTATTTTCCATATCTAAAGAGTATCGGAGGTTTTCGGGCCTTTGTATTACTAACACGCTTAATACAAAGGTTTACGTCTTAAGGTTTATTCCACGATTTCACAACACATATGTTTCTTAGTAAGGGCGTTTACCACGAACAAGGACTTGATATGGTTTCTTGTGATTTTATACTCTGCATTCTCATCTCCATAGCTTCCAACAACAAATCCATCATGTCATTAGCTTTATAATGATCCTCCTCCATTTTCTCTTCGTGTTCAACAAGAAACTTTTCCAGCAGCTCGTCGAACTTGGGGGAAACACTTTTTATATCCTTCTGGAACAGTGAGATCCCAAGCTTTTTAAGAGGTTTGTGAAAGATCATACCCAAGAAGATTTTCGGTGACAAGGCCAGCGACTCGATCACCAAGCCTCTGACTCTCTCGGCCTCACCGTTCTTTTCAGAACAACTCCTCCCCATGATCATCAACTCCTCCCCATGATCATCTTGCAGATGATATTGTTATTGAGCTTCGCTGCTTCCTCACCGATCTCAACACTCTCCTTCTTCATCGCCTTGTCAAGCAGATTTCTGTAAAACCGATCTAGCTCATCTGCACGGATTTTTCGTGAACGATCGAGTGCCTGCGGTCCAAGAAGCTTTGTGGCTATGAGCTTCCTCATAAATTTAAAGTAATCTCCATAGGGAGCAAAGAAGAAGCTGGAAAATCCGAACCAGAGAGACTCCTCCACTGGAGGGTGACCGCGAGAGGAGACGTTCACATCTTGGGCCCTGAAGATCTCGTAAGCCACTGAGGCCGAGGAGGTGAGGACTATGGGAACGTGGAAGATGCGGAGAAGGAGAAGAGGTCCATACTTGGAGGAGATTTTTTGAAAAGACTTGTGAACTAAAACAGAGAGAAGAAGGTGAAGATGACCAATTACCGGAAAAGAAGGAGGGCTCGGAGGAAGATCACGACCAGCTCGTGAGCCCTTTGCTTTCCTGAAGAAGAGAGAGTAACAAAGGAGAGAGAAGAGACAAAAGAGGATGAATGCGAAGCTGTTTTGAAAGTCAACGGTGATCATTGCTGCCATTGTTGCTCATAGTGAAGAAGAGGCAGTAATCTTTTATAAAGACTCCATACTTTGTTTATCACCTTTATATAATACGTTTTCTCTTAAAAAACGTGATATAATAAGTAGATCTGAAGTAATATATGACAGTCACTGAAAAAATAAATAGTAGTAGTTTATTTACTCGTTAAGCGTGTTAATCGCCCAAGCCCCAAGGTGACAACTATATAATACTTGTATCAGTAGGCCTTTCATTCGGCCGAAATCTTGTAAACTCAAATATAGATATGTACATGTGAATTTTTTTTGCAGAGCTGTCACATAGTGTGAAATTTATATTTGATCTAGTATGAAAAATGATACTACTTGCCTTATCTTTCTTCGCCTGAAGCATCTTAAATCCCCATGGTTGTATCACCCTAACACTCAGATTCTAGAGCCCGAAACTTGGTTGACTTCTGTTTTGCCTGAACGGTTTGGTCTTGGCTACATCTACTACTATCATCCACCCGTTGATAATCTGCACAGAGAAAAAAGAAACACCATAACATCTGTGAATCAACGGTCATGTTTAGATTTTACTTTGAGTTGATAACAAAGATTTTGCTTTAAGATCTCGAAAATCTAGATTTACCTTTCCATTCATCTCTTTTAGTGCAGTGCCTGCGGCTTCCTCTGTCGTGTACTCTAGAAAGGCATAGCCCTTTGATCTCTTCGATATTTTGTCCATAATTATTTTGACTGCAGAGGAATGTTCTAGGGCTGTGATTATCTATCTTTTCCTAATGATAAATTTTTTAAACCCTTGGATAGGATAGCAAATCATGAGTACCTTCCACTAGTTCACCAAACCCTTCAAATGCTGCACGTAATGTCTTCTCAGATGTGTAGAAAGACAGTCCTAAACCAAGATACATGATCTATTAGTAAATGTTATCTTCTGAATGAGCTTAGTTCGTAAATTAAGATGCAGGCAATGAATTGGGGGAAGCATGATTTTTCCTTAAAATGCTATGGATATTGTGTCACTATAACAGATTATGCTATGTGACCAAAAGAATGCATACAATCTCAAGTATTAAGCATACCAGTTATAAACAGCTTCTTTGTCTTTACGGGAGGAGACTCTGAATCATCTTGATCTCTTGAATCTTGCGTACTATCGCCTTTTGTGAAAAAGAAAGAGAGCCAAAGTTACTACAATGTGAGATTATACACTGATATTCATCAAAATCAGCTACACAAAGATTCTAAACAATATCGTAGAACATTATTTTCAATCCATAAGATCAGTATTCAAGACAGACCTTCATAGTCTTTGTTTAGTGACTCGAAACTGTTATCAGGAACAACAGCAAGAACACCAGGTACGCCTGCATTAATTTAAACACCATCTCTTATTCTGTTAGCTTAATTCAGGACAAACATTGTTGTCTAATTTTTTCATTAGCTAAACTCACAAACCAGCTAACTCCACAGCACTTCTTTCATCGAGATCACAACAAAATCCGAAATCAGACTGCCAGGAAACATGATAAAGACACATCTGTGCATCCTTCTCACTGCAAAGAAAAGAGTCAAAGTTGCAGTTCTAAAAGCTGAAGGAAATAATACCTTCCCTTAAGGCAGAATAAATAAAAAAGAAACTTACTTCCACAAAACCTTGGATAGCAATTGAACACAATGATCAACCATCTGTGCTTTAGTAACAATCCCAACTCCTGGCTTATCTATTCGTACCATCCAATGTTTTACTGTCCCATGATCAAACAATGAAACACCTTTATGGCTACCAATGCCATAATTCTTCTTCTCTGAACTGTAATCCTGTTCAGGTCTAATAGACACTACTCCAGGTAAACCTAAGTTCGTAGATAACCAATTAAAACACCTAAGTAACTAACCATAGAAACAGAATCTGAAACTCTCTGTGATAGAATACTCACTAGCGAGCTGTCGTGAAGCATCTTCGTCGATATGACAACAAAACCCGAAATGGGTATCAAAGGAAGCATCATATATACTCACTTGCGCATCTTTTTCGCTGCAAACAACAGAATCAGTACCAATAGTAAGCAGAAAGTTGAAGCACAAAGCTCAAAAGAAACAAACAAGCAATGAAAAAGAACCCACTTTCCCAGTACTTTCGCAAGAATCTCGACATAATAATCTACCATGGCTGATTTGGAAGAAACCCAATGCGGAGGTTTATCCAATAACACCATCCAATAGCTGTTTCGAGTAAGAACAGTAGAAGAAGGCGGTGCGGAAATTGCAGAAGATGAGAAGACGAGGTGTGATGATGACAAGGAAGTTTTCCGAAAAGTCCCGAAATTTAAGTTGGGAGAATAAAATGAAGGGAAGAATCTGTTATTGATAATGTGTGAGGAGGAAGAGTTGGAGATGGGGACGAAGAAGGAAGTGGAAGCAATAAGAGCTTCCATGGCAACTCTTTTTTGCTTGCTTTGTTTCCTCTTCTCTGTTTTTTTTCTCCACTCTGGTAGAAAATGTAAAATCCGAAAAACTCAGGGGCTTTTTGGGAATTTGGAGTGGATAAGTAAAAAAGCTAAGCATATCAAAAAGTATAGGCCGTTAAAAGGCCTATAATTTGGACATGAATTGGCCCGTTAAAAAGTAAAATTCTAATCAAGTGAAAGCTGAGCAATTTATAGTTTCGTTTTCTCTCTTTTAATCATGAGTAAACACATTTTCTATTGCAAACCGTCTATTATATCATCACTAGATCATATTCTACTAAAAATTATGCTTTTTTCTATTGTAACACTTAAGTTTAAAATTAAAGTGATTGTATATCATAAATGAATATGAGGTTCGATTCATAGAATACAAATTTCTCGTATTAACAAAGACAAGCTTACCGAAAATCTCTAGCATACATACAGAGTTGATCGCTATAGTTCAATCAGTAAAAACTAAAAAGTAAAATTTTTTAATCGTGAGTGTGGTATCGATAAACCGTCAATCATAAAATCGTTCAACATAAAAAGATGTGTAAGTTAAAGTTTCTAATCATAAAAATCACATTATCATTTGTACTGAAAATATTTTTAAATGATAATCTTAGGTCTAATTTTACTTAGATAAAAAGGTCTAAACGTCTAATTTGTTGATTTTTTTAGTTATGAAGAAAGATCCAATATAATTTGAAGTTGTGGAAATCTTTTTATAAGGTAAATGTATAAATGTTAGTCAAACATCAATCTTGAAATGTGAGAAAAATGAAATACTTTTTAGATTCCAAAATTTTCAAAGTTAGTCTACGTTATTTTAATAGCACTTGGTAATAAATCTAGGTTAGTTAACCGGTCTACTATAAACCGGTATTGCAATCTTAACTCTACGGGTTTACCCAAAAAACCAGAATTTTTTTTTTTGTTCTGTTATAACAAAACAAAAAACATTGGATCTGTAAAAGAAAAATCGAAAAAAAAAAACTCTCCGACTCGGAAGAAGAGGGAGAGAGATGAAGAAGCCGGTCGGAGCCGAGAAGAAGAGGGTTAAACGATCATCGGGATCTGCATCTACTTCCGTTAGAGATTCTGGTTCTGATTCTCAACCTAGGGTTTGCTCTCCTCTCTCATTTCTCTCTAATCTCTTTTATAAAAATTTGTTCTTAGGTTACGTTTCCTTTTGTTTGATCTGTTTTGGTCTCTGATGGAGCATTTGACCTGCGATTGCATGATTATATAGGCCTTTTTCATAGTTAAGTTTTGCTAAATTGTATGTTAATGCTCGTAAATTTTACTGTTTTGGTTGTGTGACTTGTGAATTATAATCTCTGGAATGTTAATTGAATCACTTGTGTGGCGAGAATTTGAATTTTTTTGTTTTGGCCTTGGTACTGTTAAATGATGATCCTTTGCATTTAGTGATTGATATGCTCAAATGCTTATTGTTGTCTTTACTTTACTAGAAGCAAGCTGTGAAGAAGGATAGTTTTCAGTTGTTTGCTGAGAAAGTTAGAGACCACAAGGGATTAGAATCCAGATGGGCTGTTATGGAGCAAGCACGAGTTGAATACTTTAGAGGGAAAGATTTTGTGAGCTTTATGAAGAATAACCCTGACTTTAAAGATATTCTGGAAGAAGATAAAGACCTTGACACAGACGATATTGCCAATGTTTTGTTGGGAAAGAACCTTTTGGTCCGCTGTGATCGTGTTACTAAAACTCTTCGTCCCGGGAAGAAAAAGCTCTCTACTTGGCCTGCTCATTTGGAGATTTTCCGTGTAAGTTGATTTTGGTGTTGCTTCATATGCTATTGAACTTGTTGTCTTGTATGTTGAAGTTTGTTTCTTAGAGAAAATTGCTATTCAACCCTTTCACCATCATTCTCTTTGGTTCTTGTTTTGTTTTTATTTTGAGTAAGATATGCATTCATCAGTGCAAGTATATCAGCGCTTTTGATTTCATTTTTCTTTTTTGATGCAGGACGATCAATCTTTCTCTGAAAATGATGCCTTTTTTGCATGGACGTTCGAAAAACGGCATCCGCTATGGCAAACGCTTTTGTCCTTCTTCTGGCCTGTATTGACTCTTGCAATTTGTTTGTTTCCTGTGTATCCACACCGTTGCAAACTAATTGTACTCTACTCATGTGCGGGCATTCTTCTGATGATTCTCTCCTTACTTTTCGGTAAGCTCTATTACACAAATACTCTGTTTAATATTTTTGTAATTGCACCTTCGAGAGTCATTTTCTTGGGAGTATTATTTACTAGCGATAGCTACTAAACTGAAGGGGGTCATATACTCATGTAGTTTTAACTTGGCTTATACTGAGATTAGTCCTTCTTGATTACCTCTTGCAGTGAGAGCAGTTGCTTTCGGTGCTATGTGGATTCTTTTGGGAAAGCGTGTCTGGTTCTTCCCCAACATTCTAGCTGAGGAAGCCACATTGAAGGAACTGTTCCGTTTCTGGCCAAAGAAAGACGAGGAAGAACCGCCCAAGTGGACATCTCGACTTTTCTACACAGTAGTGGCTATTGTTGTTGTCATGCTGCTTAGGCGTCATGCCCCTGATGAAGCTGCTCGGGCCAGGTATACACTGCCTTCTCGTCCACCTTTAAATATCGCTTAAACTAATTGTACTCTACTCATTTGAATTTAGTGCAGTAGAGGTTGAATTGTGATGAGTTTTGTTCATACAGGTACCAAAGAAGGATGTCCAACATCATTGATGATGTCCTTGAGTGGTCACCAAAGCTAGCACTTTCTGGTTTGATGGAGAATCAGCAACCTGTAAACATCACAGATGCGGCAAACAACTCCTCAGATTCAGCAGGAGGTCCCGACCAGACTGAAGAGGTCGACCTAGATGAAACTCAAGGCGAGGACCTAGACGAAACGCAAGGCAAGGAGGAAGCTGAAGGTTGGACTGACTCTGATCTTAAAACATAAAAAAACCAAAATATAGAAACGAAAGTTCATTGTAACAATAAGTCAACTTAAGTGACCAAGACGAGGTGAGTTCTTTATAAGAAAGTCTTGAAAGATTTTGTGGTACTCCATTACTCCTTTACATTTTGACACAATCTGGAATTTAGCTCTCAATCACAGTTTTGTATTCCAAACTTCAATTCCAGCTAAGAAATGTTTAGTTAAGATAGAATTGAAAAAGAAAAGTGGCAACATCTGAAGTATTCCAAACTGAAAGGGAAAAAGTCACAAAAAGCTACAAAAAGTATTTGTACAAAATCAGAAGAAAAAAAAACGAGAGAAAATACTCTTTCATGGCTGCTACCGAATAAGCCAACAAAGAGAAAGCCAAGAATGAATTGCCGCCTTGTGAGGTCATTTAATGGCTAGACGAGCTTGAGAAGGATGGTTTGAGGAAAGGCTGTTCCATTGCTGCCCTGAACACTCTCCTTCTTCCCTTCTCTTATAAGCTGAGCTCTGCATCTCATCTCCCTGAGGTGTTCTATAGTCACCATTCCAAGCTTCACCTTGATCAGAATTAGATGATGACGGGGACTGAGTAACATGACCATTGCTCTTTTCTTCAGCTTTACGCTTTGAAGCTTCGGTGTTGGTTTTCTTTGCAAACCGTCCTCCAGTACCCCTTGGCCTCCTCATAGCATGTTGATGCCGAGATTCATGTAGATAAGGCTGTGGACCATGCAAACAAAGAAAGAGATGCATTAAGCAGTGTGATGCGTTCACAGTTAGATCAGACCTCTCAAGAAACTAATATACATGGTAACACGCAATGCACCTTTCTGGATTTTATTAGCTTCTTCTCTAGCTCTGCCTTGGCGCGTGCCTGCCTTCGCCTCAGAATCGCCTGGTACTGTTTAGCATTCACGAAAACTGGTTCTTGTGCCATCTCAGGCGGCAGTGGCATTCTTGAATGAGGCATCCCACCATATGGAACAAACCCCTGATAGGTTAAATGTGTTATTTATTATAAAGTCACATAGATGCTAAATAGATAAGAAGAGCCTAAAAATTCCTGTCGTGAACTAAATACATCTTCTCAATATCTTCAATAAACTGCTGCTATAAATCATAATTCATCTATCTATCAGGAACACTGTTAGACAATTATAATCATGCTAGACTTCACAAAGCACCTACAGCTAATAGAATATTTAAACATGCAATCTCATGTTTCGCAACCCAATAGCAATCATGAATCATGGTAGACATGTCACATGGTTAAATCGTCTTAACAGAGATAATCAGTTGAGGCTTTAGGAAAACTTGTAAATAGTTTGGAAATAGTCATATACCAGGGGATGATGTCCATAGGCTCCCATCACTCCTGCATAATATGGATCCTGGTATGGATTTGAGGATGCCCATCCCTGCATGATTCATAACCGGGAAAAAACTAAATTGTAAGCAACCATAGCTAAAATTTTCCCAAAGGAAATGATAAGAACAATATATCTATATTGGGAAGTTACAACTGTGTGGCCAACAAGTTGAGGGTGAGGAGGAGGTTGTGTGATGCCATGATGCAGAGATTCTTGGTTTTTATCACTATAATCTCCAGCTGCATATCGAAATAAACCAACAACACTTGGTTAAGAGTATTAAACACAACAGTAAGCAAATCCGCAAGCGTAATGCACCTGATTGTGGAGACGTTGTGACTTGTGATTCCTTGTTAACAGTATTATCTCTATTGGATGGTGATTTGGAACCGTTTGATTCCAATGCTAATGCTATTGACTTAGAAGATTTATCTCCAGCTTCCACACTAGAATTTGCATTGCAAGCAGCAGCAGCACGATGCCAAGGGTTTAAACTATTTATCGACGACGATACTGTACCATGAACCTCTGAATCAACCTTGTTCCCACCACTGTCAGATTTTGAATGCATGTCTTCAATTCCCTATTCAAAATCCGATATTTAGTGATGAATCTACAACTACATAATCCAATTCTATCGAAACAAGACCAAAAACATCCAACACAAAACAACAGAATTTCAATAAAATTCAGCAATTTTGACTCTTAATACTCCACGAAAGGATTTCAGTAACAAGAAACAATCAAAACCCAGAAACGTAAGAAGACAGAATTAACAAAAAGTCGAAACTTGAATTTTGCAACTTTGAAAAAAAAAAATTGAGAGATGGGAACAAGACAACAAAAACCCTAGAACAAAGGTATAAGCAGGTTCATGCAATCATAAATGACTGAAATTTCGAGATACCATTCAATCGGAGACAGTCTCGGAGGTGTCCACGGTGATTGAAGGAGACGCTTCTTCCGCTTGGACGATGAAACGATCTGAGGAAGCTTTTTCCAGTCAGAGGAAAGAACAAAAAAAAAAATATTTATGGAATTGAATTTTATTATATTATTTTGTTGTTGTTGTATTTGATCGTCGTCGTAAGAAGTATTTTTTGTTCCGTTTTGAATTTTAGCTGCCACGTGCTGTCCACGTGAACGGCGGCAACATATAACTTTTTTTTAGTAGATATTAAAATTCGAGTGTATGTGTAATTAATTTACCTGGGCCTATAATGGGTATTAAAGCTTCTATCTTATAAAGGCCCAATAGCTTACCCTCTTTTTTTTCTTTCTTCAACATCTTTAATTTGGTTTTATATATTTTTAGCTTTTCAGCTCTTTAGTACTTGCATGATTGCTAGTAGTACTGAAGAAATGAAAAAGATTGTAAAAATAATAATACATATAGGCAGAGTAAAGTGATAAAGTATAATGTAACTAGAGAAATAGAAATATTTTTTTAAAGAAAATCATTGAAATGGCTAATTATTCAACATAAATCACAATTTTATAAAATTATGTGATTGAAAACTTTTTTTTATATAGAATTGAGATACTATTGTACGGGTTTAATCAATTAAAATCACAATCATAGTGTTTTCTTGTTCTTTCTGTCAAATCTTTCTTATCCATTTCTTGTTTTTTTGTTCAAAATATTTATTGTCCTTTCTTAAGCAAATCAATTAGCTTTAAAAAAATATGATTATTTGGGCATATTGGCTTCTAATTCCTTGTTTGCTTAATTGAGTTTTGTTTTGTACATTTCTAGTATAACTAGAGCTTCTTCATGTACACTTTTGATTGCTTTGACCCTTGTATAGATAGTTAAGAATCATTTCTTTATTCTGTTGAAAAAAGAATAATCAATTCTGTATTATCGATGATGTGATTAATATGTGTTTTTAATTTTTGTGAAAAAAAGAGAGAGAGAGAGAGAGAGAAAATGATAAGAAAAGCCGCATGAGTAGCTTCATTGGATTCCCTTGGCGGATGTTATCCTCTGCCTCGACACTGCGGCCATCCCCACTAACTCTTCTCATATTTCTCGTCTCTTTCCTTTCACTAATTTTATAACATTATCTTCATATTCCTATAGTTAGTGAACACTAATTGGAATGTTTGAAGTTAAAAGAAGTGGATTTAAAATATGATTTTAATTAAGGAAGAAAATGTAGAAAATTAATATTACTAAATATGATATTATATAAAGATGAAAAAAAAAGCTTAAGTTAAAATATTTGAAACTAGATTTTGAAAAACAAATTGACCTAATCAGTACTCTTGGTGGGATTTGATTATCAACGCCCATTAACATACACCATTAATTAAAAAATGGGCATATCAGAAACTACTTTTTCTCGAATATTTTTAGTGATATAGGAAAGGTTTCTATGATTTAATTAGAAATGTGTGCATACATACATATCATATAAAATTTATTTTTATATTATAAAGTATCTGAAGATTGACTTAGTAAACTTAATTTATGCTAGTTTCTATGCGGTGTTAATGTTATTGGACCTAAACTCATTACGAAGTTCCACGTAAAAGGTGACTGTTTCTCAATCAAATAATATTGTATAATCTCTCTCTGATAGTTTTACTTTTAAAAATCGTATACATGTGTAAGATCAAAAACTTCTAAATAAAAACGACTAGCTAAGATATACTACTTCAGTTCAGATTACTTAATTTTTTACTATCAACTGTCAATTGAACGAGGTATATGAACAAACGATCAAAGGTAATGAACAAAGTAGCGAGGAAGAACAAAACATCAGGTGAACAAAAAAAAAACTCAATCCACATCAAAGTTACAATAACTGACGAAGCTAAGTAGGCTAGAAATTAAAGTCATCAACCTAATACATAGCACTTAGAAAAAAGTGAAGCAAGAAAATATAAAATAATAAAAGGGTGGGTTATCAATTGATAGTGTAAATCATAGTTGATTTTTGATATACCCTACCACAAAAACTCAAACCGACTTGATTCAAATCATCTCAAAAAACAAGCGCCAAAATAATGAAAAAAATAATAACAAAAACAAACAAACCAAAATAAGAAAAAACATTACGCAAAACATAATAATTTACTCTTCGTTATTGTATTAACAAATCAAAGAGATGAATTTTGATCACCTGCTAATACTACTTTCTGTATTGATCCTATATCAAAAAAAAAAAAGATACTAATAATTAACTAAAAGTACGTTCATCGATCGTGTGCGTTGACGAAGAAGAGCTCTATCTCCGGCGGAGCAAAGAAAACGATCTGTCTCCGTCGTAACACACAGTTTTTCGAGACCCTTTGCTTCTTCGGCGCCGGTGGACACGTCAGCATCTCCGGTATCCTAGACTTCTTGGCTTTCGGGGTACAACAACCGCCTGGTGACGTCAGCACCGCTGCTGGGGATGGAGAGGGAACAGAGTAGATTGTGTCTAGAGGAGAAGACAAAGTCGTTGATGAAGAAGAACATGTAGAGACAATAGTAGATGTAGATGTTTGATCGAGAGTTATACTTGTGTTGATGTTGTTGTGTTGAGGAACTTGTTTCTTGAAACAGCTTCTTGTGAGTTTCTTTTCGGCTCGGTTTGGTTTTCTTGCTTTTTTTGATGCCATCTTTAAACCTAATCAAAAGAGGTTTTTCAGAGAAAAAAAAAGAAAGTAAGATGGTTTTTTCTTTGCGAGGTTAGGTGAGAGAAAGATAGGAGAAAAAGAAGAAGACGAGAGTCGTTGGTTATTGGTTAAGTTAGAATATATACTATATAGTATGAGATACGAGTCAAAACATTAGTGGAGTATCACTTTAAAGTTTCTAAATTTTGACTACCAAAAGTTTTCACTGAGTCGAACAGAAAAAAAAAGTGATGGACTGATCTATAAAAAGGTAAAAAGAGTTTTCTTTTTAAGGATCAATATTAACGCCTGTAAGTGTAAGTGTGTAACCATATAACTCTGACCACTATATATTTTTATTTGCCGTTTTTAAGGACTAAAAAGTATAATTAACAAGAATAGAGAAACCTGAGTGGTAATCAAAGAAAGATATGTACCAATGGATCCAAGATATAGTGAAACTTTGCTATATATGTATATAATAATAAAAAGTTGAATAAGAAAAACATGCGTGAGATATGTTGGTTTATGTTGTAGTTCAAACTGTAATGAATTTTGTGAAGTTGTTGTTGAGCCACTTGTGAGAAAAACATTATGGAATTCCAATTTCAAATTATTTGGTAGTATATCATGTATATATTACTATAGGTTCAATATCATTTTAGATATGAGATTCTGAATATGTTTGTTCACAATGACTATATGAACCAAATTTTACTCTTAAATTACTATGTTTGGCTCAAACATGATCCAAGTTCTCTTGCTTAATTATTAAGTGAATTTCTCCAAAATGCCACTAGCTATCTATATTCTGCTATGAAATTTTAGCCAAGAAAATAAAACATGGATATCTTTGTAAGGTAACATACATGATGTCATAAATTCATGTAAACAGTGGTACTGGTTCACAGATAAAACAAGGATATGTTTGGAAGGTAACATACATGATGTCATATATTCAGATTAACAGTGGTGCTGGTGCACATACTTGACCCTTTCACAATTCACATGGTGACTGTAACTTTTGGAACTAGTAAAAAATTCCAAATACTTAAATGGTGTCGGACGAGAGAGCGAGTCTCTCTCACATTGAGGCCTGATAAAAAAGGTTAAATTATATGGATTTGGATGCACATAGGACCCGACAGCGACAAACCGAGAAAATTGACCTTTTTCCCCATTTCTCTTTAATTAAATTGTTTTTTACTTTTCGAGTAGATGAGGTTACTATTAACTACGTTTTCTGCCGTCCAAATAGTTTTGGCCAGAGTCTTAAGCCTAAAATGCTAGTTAATGATCATATAAAACTTTATTCTATCTCACAAATATGATTCATACATAATTAAGAATATCTACTTATTAAAAATATTTGAAGACTAAAAACACTGCATAAGAAAGAAAAACAAATTGGTAAACAAGAAGAAAAATAATAAGATAAAAAAAAGTTAACACAAACTTTCATGTAAGAAGGAGATCACGTGGGCTGACATGCAAATTCAATGTAATAAAAGTATAACTACTTATACAGTTCTATGTACGCCCCCAACTAACTATTTCTCATTTTGGTTGAGGTTTGGTTGTACGTTTTTTACTATAAGTATCAAAAAATGTCATTTAAAAAAATGTCTTGAATTTAATACGAAGAATTCAAAAAAAATTCTAGCCATTTTAAAACACATAAAGTACATATTTATATACGAGATTGGTTATTGTCATGGGATCCTAAAAACATAGGATTCACTGTGCAAGTGGCATTCTCGCAAGTCTTTAGTTTCACACGGTTAAACGAATTTAAAAACAGCATTAGCAATTAAAATATTCATGCAAAATTTTGTTATCAAACTAATCCATGTGTGTTACAACAATAGCTCTTATGACTGGTTTAGTTACTGCATTAATATTGGGGAGATTATTTAAATTGTTTTCAAATTATTATTTAGTATTTACAATTACTTTCTACGTTATTGCTCAACTCGTAAACAATTCACTTTACAAAAAAATCAAACTCCCACTTCAGATGTGTACAAAGAAGACAGAATGACAAAGACATGAGATAAGTTTCTACTGCTTGCATAGTAGCATTTTCAGAATCGAATAATTAAATGCTAACAATTATTTCATGTTTTAGATGTGATGGTAGAAATGAAAAAAAGGCAAAGAAACAATACCTAACAAGTAACAACTGTTCTACCATTTGTATTATACTGTCTACTGATAGATATATGTCCAATGGTTTTGTCCCTACATATAAAAATATGTCTAAAGCATCATTGTTAAGTGAATCGATTCAAAGCCTCTCACAAAAGATATCATCAATACAGAGAAATGCTCCATACTGTTTTTGTTTTCTCCAGTCTGTTTACAAATACTACAAAGAGTCCAAAAACGATTTATCTATTCAAGGCTTCTGACGACCTTGAGACGGTGACGTTTTAACCACATGTCTCACAGACAAGAGTATCAATCAAGATTCCTATTCCCACAACTTCAGTAAAGCCTACTGTTACAATCCATCAAGGGCTCTTACGATAACAAGAGCAAGTGAATCAAAACTGACTCTATTGTTGCAGGTGCATGGAAATCTTGACCAATACAGCACAACAAAATCTAAAGAATGGATAAAACTAGTTCTCTGACCAGATAGTAATACATCAAAACCGGAACCATCAATGCATCGGAATTGTGATCTTAGGAAAACCATTTAGAAGAGGTATGAAAGTACCATGAGAGATGCTGTATCAGTATCATCTTCCTCTTGATAGTGCCTCCTCTAACTCCTCAACCGATGAAGGAAACAATTCTATGTAACGGCTGCCAAGCGTCTTCCTATCCTTAACCATTGCAGCTCGTGAATCTTCTGCATTCCTAAACTCCACAAAAGCTTCCCCAGTGGGTCTCCCTTCACCATTAACAGTAACATGAACAAAGTCTTCAGACAGCTCGAAATCTTTGAAGAAGTCAAGTATGTCTTCCTTTCCTGCTGAGAACGGTAATCCTCTAAGTCTCAAGATACCTGTATGTTCAATATCCTCTTTCCCATCATCACTCGATCTAGCCCTCTGCACGTGTCTGCGAGGTGAACTTCCACCACTTATTCGACCTCCACCGCCACCACCTCCACCTCCACCTCCACTTCCATTGCCACCACCTAAACCTCCACCACCACCACTAGCCATACCATGGACACGAGATTCCGCAACCTCGTTAGCAATAGCCTTATAGTACTCCTGTTTTGTACTCCTAAAAACTTCTACATATCTCCTTCCCATGTTCTGTCTATTCTTCTGAAGAGCAAAATCAACCTGAAGGGGATAACCCAAAACGCAAAAGGCTTCTCCAGTAACCTTATTGTTCCTGTGAACAAACAAGACATCAACCACATCCAAACCATGAAAAAACTCTACTACATCAAGCTCTGCGCAATCAAAGGGTAAACCACGGAGTCGAACCGCAGGAAAAGGAGGAGGTGGAGGAGGAGCAACAAATCCATAAGGGTTATACATAAAGCCAGAACTAGGATGAGGTCCATAGAATGGTCCTGGAGGACCTTGATCAATCATTCTTTGACGCTTAGGTCCCATCTCACGCCCATCAGGACCATCTCCATATCTACATTCACCACAAACATATCTCAGCTAAAGCTCAACACTTTACTCAATAAACTCAAAAATTCCCATAAAGTTGAACAATTAAAGGAAATCGCAACAGATTAAACTTAAACAGGAGTGTTAAATGAGGTAATTCAGGATTGATTTGAACCCATAAACAAACGAAGAAACCCTAATTGCGGAAACTATTGAAATCAAATTATTGGAGAACAAGTCAGAGATAAATTATAGGGCTTACCCTCTGTAGAACATTATCAATTACACGGAGTAGGTTGCTGTGTCTCCTGATTTGGATGATCAAATCGATTGGAACTTTCGAAGGAGCTTCTTCTTCTTCTCTGAGCCTTCGAATTCGAAATCGTGCCTTTGAAATCTTTGCTGAGAGAAAAAAGCGTTACAATTAGGAAAAACGAGAAGGAAAATAAATTGGGCTTTTGGGTTTGGGCCTTCATAAATTAACATAATCTTGCTGGATCAGCCTCGTACAAATTCTGAAGAATATAAGTTTAAACTGAGAAACCTTATCAAAACAGTCGCTTTGGCCGAGTGGTTAAGGCGTGTGCCTGCTAAGTACATGGGATTTTCCCGCGAGAGTTCGAATCTCTCAGGCGACGTTTATTTTTTTTACTTTTCTCTCGTATACATTGTGACAAAATACAATAATAGTGGCGAAACTTAAAAATTATGAAAAAATTCATGTTTTGCCATGCCATTTATGAAAGATGACCATGTATGCGTGATGCGACTATGCGAGTTACAATTAATTTGTATAAATATGGTTAAAGATGGCTATCACCAATATGAAATCATGAAAGAATGTATTCGTGATTCACAAATGTGATTATGTTTAAACGAACATTTGAAGTTAATAGATGTGAGTTTTTTTTTTCTTTGCTAAAAGGTTAAGATATATGTAAGTTACTAGATTTTGACCCGCGGTATACCGCGGGGTTAGGTTTTTGATAAAATTAGTTATATAAAATATATATGTAGATATTTATTTTATTAATATTGTTTGTTTTGTTTAGTGTTTAAGATAATGTATATTTAGATTTTAATTGTTATATGTAGGATTTCACCCGTAGTATATCGTTTCGTATTACTATCGATCCAAACCCATCATACTATCTAATCCTGCACAGTGAAATTAAACATATCTAATGGATTTCACTTGTGGTATACCGTCTCGTAATACTATCGACCAAACCCGTCATACCACTAACTCCGTTCAGTAGAATTAGATATTATTTTGTTATTTTTGTTTTAATAATACTTTAATTTAAAAAATATTTAATTCAAATCAATTTAAAAGTTTTCTTTCAAATGGTTATTTAAT
>Ga0041059_1000848_pt1 | contig 24091 bp, 24 predicted proteins | sample AraColnosormetaG_FD_56232 | JGI IMG/M metagenome (GOLD analysis project Ga0041059, IMG submission 56232) | Arabidopsis roots microbial communities from North Carolina, USA - Col MF nosort | ecosystem: Host-associated > Plants > Roots > Unclassified | place: USA: North Carolina | collected... | reverse complement strand
TATATATATATATATATATATATATATATATATATATGTGGATTCACCAGACCAGATGAGATAACCATTTTGAAGGATTTGCTAAATAAAAGTTAGGCCAAAAAGAAATCAATAAAGTTTGTGACAATATCTTTAATAGTATAATTTACATTTACATAATTCAATAAGTCAAATCTTATTGTGTCTTGGTGTGCACTGTAAAGTAAAGTCCTGTCTGCTTCAAACGCAGCATAAGCAAACTTACAACTTAAATCCTCAGCCGTTGATCCAAAGACCAAAATCCAATTATCAACGTTACCTAATGTAGACGATAAAATCTCTTAAAATGGGCCCGTAAAGCCCAAGCAAAAAAACAATTACTTTAAGTGGAAGCTCACTTTTCGCCACCCTTATTAACGTCTGTCCATACGTCATAACAGATGACGTCATCATCATATTCCTTTTTTCACACGTGGCATTGAAGCACCTTCCTAGTATCTACCCTGAAATTGCTTGACATAAGTAGTAGTTGTTTAATAATCTTTATCTCTTAATTATCCTCTTTTCTTAACAAAAACTTGTTACAATAATTTTCATTTTTATATAAATAACTGACCATTATAACTCTTTCTCTTCTCTTCTTCACTTGCTCTAGTTCTTGGATGCTTTAAACCTCTCTCTCTCTCTCTCTCAATTATTTTTTTTTCTATTTCAAAAACAAAAAAAAATGAATATCTCTCAAAACCCTAGCCCTAATTTTACGTACTTCTCCGATGAAAACTTTATTAATCCGTTTATGGATAACAACGATTTCTCAAATTTGATGTTCTTTGACATAGATGAAGGAGGTAACAATGGATTAATCGAGGAAGAGATCTCATCTCCGACAAGCATCGTTTCGTCGGAGACATTTACCGGGGAAAGCGGCGGATCCGGCAGCGCAACAACGTTGAGTAAAAAGGAATCAACGTGAGTTCCTTTTTAATTATTATTGTTGGCAAGATTCTTAACCAAGCAATTAGTATTTCATTATATATAGTTTTATTCATTAATCTTTTTGATAATAAATATTGTAGTAATAGAGGAAGTAAAGAGAGTGATCAGACGAAGGAGACGGGTCATCGAGTTGCATTTAGAACGAGATCGAAGATTGATGTGATGGATGATGGTTTTAAATGGAGGAAGTATGGCAAGAAATCTGTCAAAAACAACATTAACAAGAGGTAACTTATTCATTTACAAATTACTCATTTGATCTAATTAATATGTTTTACTAGTACTTGTTTTTAACATAACATATGGTTGCTTGATAATTTTCTATAACCATCTTGTAATCCTGTTGTTATAGAATATATAGCCACTAGCTAGCTAGACCATATAGTGATTTGAATACTATTTAATGGACCCGTATTATCTACCAACCCACTTGGAATAAAATTTAGCTTCTATATACATCATGCATGTGTGTTTTGTTTATACAAATATATAAAAGGTTCCTATAGCAAAATTGATTGATTAGTGGTATATGGATCAATGAATCCATGGTTGATAATCAGTCATCGTATAGATTTATTTTGACTCATATATCATAAGAGAAACAAATATAATGAATTCATCATCTAAACATATCACTTTCATTCAAAGCATGGTTTGAAAGCAATTTACACACTCTGTAATTGGTTAATGATATTCTTATATATATACATACATATATATATATATATATATATATATATAACTTGGTGCGATATATTATAAAAGTGATTACAATTTAACATGTGGTGGATGAATTTATAATATAAAGGAATTACTACAAATGCTCAAGTGAAGGTTGCTCGGTGAAGAAGAGGGTAGAGAGAGATGGTGACGATGCAGCTTATGTAATTACAACATATGAAGGAGTCCATAACCATGAGAGTCTCTCTAATGTCTATTACAATGAAATGGTTTTATCTTATGATCATGATAACTGGAACCAACACTCTCTTCTTCGATCTTAATCCAAATCTCTCATCCTCGTTGAGATTGTAAGATACCAACAATATTAATATTATAATCTCAATGCTTTGTATAATTTGATAGGTGTATAATAAAGGAGTTACTTATTTCGTGGTTATAAATGTTTAATGTATGTATATTGCTATGAGTACATTTTGTAGGTCACTGACTCACTAGATATAAAATCTTAAGCGTATATTTATTTAAAAAGTAGTGTTGAATTTTTTTGGGTCACGGTTGTCCAAAATACTGCGATCTGAATCCAATCCTTATTTGATTAGACTCAAGAATGATTTAGAAAAACCTGAATTACTTGTATTCTTATATCCATTATTAAACCGACATTTGACCCGAAATGCGTCAGACTAAGATTGTACCGGGAAGGAAATGTGAAAAAAGCAACTTGTAAAAAAAGCCTGTGTGACAGCTCTGTAACTTGTAAGCGTCAACGAGGTCAACTGTTTCGGTTTAGTTGTTACCGGTAATTTGGTTTATAATGGATTTTGATCGGTGTGATTTATGATCCGGTTTTGGTGCGTTGTGTAGATTGTCCCGAACCGATCTCATCTTCTACCTTTCAACAACTTAAGCAAGGAAACGAAGTCGTTTCATATCTGTTCTTCCGCCCAAATCTCAAACACTAGTAAGTAAATTCGAAGGGAGTCTTGGATCTCTCTGATCTCGATCCAGATTCTCTCTACTTCTCTTATCTTCGATAGAGAAATTTGTATCTTCAGATTTATTCGAGGAGGAAGACGAACCCTACTTGATTGATTTAGGAGGTGGAGAGATCTTTCTGAACAAGTTTGATTCTGTTGGTAATTGATCTGAAATCCTAGGTTTTAGCCGTAGATCTGCTGCTTGTTTCGATCGATTTGGGATACCGTAGGTATTGATTCCATAGAATTTCTCGCTCGAGGAAGGTGAAGAATCTGCCCAGATTCCGGAGATTTTTAGTTAGTCTTGGTGTGCTTGTTGCTTCGGTAATGTTAGATCATAAAAGTCTTCCATTGTGAGGAATCGGAGGTTGCTAAGAGTGTTTGTGGAAGCTGCTTCTTCTGGTATTGGATTAGAATCGGGACTATGGAAGTTGATTGAAACAGTGTTAGTTTTCTTATTTTGATACCTAATCTGCTCTTGTTAAGCAAAAATGAAGTTTTGGAGGGAACGTGAAAGGGAAAATAAGGAGCAGATCTTAGCGCCATTATGTGGGCAAGTTCGAGTGTTGGTAGTTGGTGACTCAGGTACTATAACAAGTTATAGTTTCATGTAGATCGTTAGATTTGATTACCTATTTTATGGTATCAAACCAAGTTAGAAATGTTACCATTCTTTTGTAGTTTTGCTGAATCGGGGTACTTCTGCTAAACCTAGATCATGTGTGACTCAGGAAGATAGATTCTCTGCACTGAATTAGACCATTTGGTTAGGAGTTATTGTTATGTGGTCGTTGAGCTACATCTTTTAGATCAAACCTGAGACTCTAGTTTGTTTAGTCGACAGTGTTTTCCTTAGAGTCTGTCACGTACTGTGTTTGCTTTTGCTCATGATAATTGAGTTAATTTTCATCTCTGAATTTCAAATCTTTTTGGTAGGTGTTGGAAAAACATCACTTGTACACCTCATCAACAAAGGTTCTTCTATTGTTCGCCCACCTCAAACGATTGGATGCACTGTTGGTGTCAAGGTAACTTAAACGTCTCTGTTGTTCTTCAAATGGTTAGGGAACTCAAGTTTCAACCCTTTTTTATTCTTCTCACATTTCAGCACATAACCTACGGGAGTCCAGCTAGTTCTTCAAGTAGCATTCAAGGTGACTCAGAGAGAGATTTCTTTGTTGAACTCTGGGATGTATCAGGGCATGAGAGATACAAAGATTGCCGGTCACTGTTCTATTCACAAATCAATGGTCTCTCCCAACCTATCCACATTGTTGATCCTTATTGTGTCTGAAACAATGTCATAAAGCGAGACATTTCCTATGCAGGAGTTATTTTTGTTCACGATCTCTCTCAAAGAAGAACAAAAACGAGCTTGCAGAAATGGGCATCTGAGGTTGCAGCGACTGGGACTTTTTCAGCTCCTCTTCCCTCGGGAGGTCCCGGTGGTCTTCCTGTTCCATACATTGTAGTTGGCAACAAAGCAGATATTGCTGCAAAAGAAGGAACAAAAGGAAGCAGTGGAAATCTTGTTGATGCAGCTCGTCATTGGGTTGAGAAGCAAGGTTTGCTTCCTTCTTCAAGTGAGGATCTCCCTCTCTTTGAAAGCTTTCCTGGTAATGGCGGTCTCATAGCGGTAAGTAAACCATATTAGTAAGTATTAGCTTCTGTATTAGTATTTAGTGGGTGCTTTTGATTATATGATCTAATGTGGGTTTTTACATAGGCTGCCAAAGAAACCAGATACGATAAGGAAGCTTTGAACAAATTTTTCCGGATGGTTAGTGTCATTACCACACCTTTCTTTTCTTGTCAGATTTCTAAGACACCCTTCCCTAACCGAGAAGAACATTTTCGGAACTTTTACAGTTGATAAGAAGAAGATATTTCTCAGATGAACTGCCAGCAGCTTCACCATGGTCTATTTCGCCGGTTCCAACGTCATCATCGCAACGGTTAGACGAGATTACAAGTGATGATGATCAATTTTACAAGCGAACAAGGTAACAACAATGCTAAAAAGCCAAGTCTTTTTCCTTCTTTGTTGGGTTTGGTCTTTACGGTTGATTGTTGCAGTTTCCATGGAGATCCATACAAGTACAACAACACAATACCACCACTTCCAGCACAACGCAACCTAACTCCGCCTCCCACGCTCTATCCGCAACAACCAGTGTCCACCCCTGATAACTACACCATTCCGAGATACTCTCTTTCCAGTGTACAAGAAACAACCAACAATGGCAGTGCCAGGTCAAAGCGAATGGATATTAACGTCTGAAGTCTCTCATCTCTTGTTAGCTCTTCTCATTCCAAGAAAACTTTATGTTGCTTTTGGATCTCTATTATTCTTTTTGATTCTTCTTTGTAGGTTGGTAAAGTGAATATGTGTGCTTAACCCCTCTTTGATTTGTACATTGTGGGGTTTGATCTTATAGCAAATTCTTTGAATGTTTTTTTTTCTTGGGTTATCATGTATTACACACTGAATGATTACAAAATCACAATAATGTTTGTTATTTTTGTTTACAATCTAATCATATCAGTTTGTATAAATTTCATGTTATTTATGTTTCAAAATCTTCTTCCACATTACAATTATGATAAATTGGAATATTAATTAATTTGAAATAAACCATTTATTCCTTGGAATTAAATGGAGATAGAGTTACAGAGGTACGACAACTTCAGTTCATAGCATCGAGAGAAGGCAAGGAAGGTATGTAACTTTTTCTTGCCCTCGTAGTTCCATTTTCATTGAAACTTCTTCTCTTTGAACCCTCTGGATTCTAGGCTACTACAATCAGCTGAAAAAAACCCTAATTCAGTCTCTCTTTCTCGTCGTGCAAAAACCCTAAACCCTGGGAATTGTGAGATCGATCTCATGTTTCAGTAACTTGTTAAATCTGTACCTCTTTCTGTTGATTTAGATTTAGATTTCTGTTTTCAATTCCGTTTCTGTTCCGAAATTGTTCAAGGTGAAAAATTCAACCTCAAAGGAAAGGTTGGATTTTTAATTTCAATTACGACGATATCAGATTGTTATCTTCCTTAAAAATTCAACCTTTGTTTTGAACTTGTGTTCCAGATCAATTTTGTTTGCAATGCGCAGTGTAAAATTCAAGTCTTAAAGAAGAGAAAAATGGTGGAGGTGTGGTGGTCACTGATAGGAGCAGCAGTGCCTGCACTAATTGCTGGTCAAGCTTGGAGGATAAAGAAGAGACATGGCGAAGAAGAGAGGATCAAGAGTGCTCGAGGAAGAGAGAAAAGCTCTGATGAAATCTTTGTCTGTGAAAGAGTTTGCACTTCCAAAAGAATGCTGAAAAAAGTTGGAGCTTTCTCTAAAGATCCTATCCCCGACACTTGTGTTACTGTCTGCGGTGTATCTGAGCTCGACGCTTGCTCTGATGCTTGTGCTCGAACTGTTTGCGTTAACCAGCATCAAGTTGCTAATTGGAATGACATTTGTCTCAGAAGATGTCAAAGTGAATGTCTTAAGCTCTCTTCTTCTTCTTCTTCTTCTCGCTATTCTTGAATTTGAAATGCTATGATTTGTTGTTGTTGTTGTTGTTATCTTTTGAAATGGGAATGGTATTTGAATTTGAAGTTTTCATTAGTTTATATAATAACATTCTGAGCAAATTTGGTGGATGGTTACATTTCATCATGTGAGGTTTGTTTAGTAACTTTCTCAGCTGTTTTCTGAACTACTTCACCTACAACATCTCCTGCTAGTTTTGCAGACTCTTCAATGGCTTCTTTGCTTACTTCTAGACTCCTTGTAGCTGCTTCTCTCACTTTCTCTGCTTTATCTTCTTCCTCTATGTTGCTTTTGTCGCTGTTGCTTCTGAAACTGTCTCAAGAAAACAACACATGAGCTTAAATTACCAGACATTAGCGAAAATACGAGATTATAGGAGATGAATGCATTGTTGTTTACTCTAGATTTGGAGGGTAAAGCTTCATCTGGATCTTCTGCATTGCACCTTGAATCAATTCCCATGAACTCGGAGGAAACTTGTTGCCAAAAATCCCACTTATGATCTTTACAATCGATGGATTCTCTTCTTTCTTCGCGGCACTATCACTTTCCGCTCCATCTGCAGATACCCCGGATATCAAAATGATGATGATGCAGAAGACTGAGACGCCGAATCTTATTCTTCTTGATCCATTCATATCTATATATCAGTTAAGAAGCTACAGAGAAATCAAGAGAGGAGCCAAAAGAAAATGATAGAACAGAGAGAAGGAAGAAAGAGAGAGATGAGAAAGAGTTGGCGCCATGTTTCTCGCATCAAAAGAAGCAGAACACATTTTTGGTTTGAACGGTTCTTGCATTGACCTTAAAGAGAATTAAATCAAAACTAATCCAATAAAAGCATCTGTCTTATAAAATTTAATGTTACATAAAGACTAATCATTTTAACAAAAGAAATGTATGTTTAGCAGCTCCATCTTCTTGGGGACATCTGTCCTGAAACAATTTAAGAAGATAATTCCATGGCGCATTTGACTTCTTGATAGCTATAATCACTTGAGCAACATCTTCTTAGGGGAAAATTTTCATTTGAAGAAGCTAGCATGATCAAGATTCATCGGTTTCTCATACTGTACTGCAACACACTCCTCAGTAACAACCCAATCGCCATTCACAGCGTTTGCACAGCTCTACAAATAGTTAACATTAAGCTATGCTCTTGAAGATTTTACTTTAATTCTTTGGGATATGTGAGAAGATCCTATAAGAATAATACCTTGGAACAAGTGTAGACAATAAGTGTCATCCAATCCCAATTATCCAATGATTGCTTAATTCCTTTATCAACAACACCTTCATGTAGAAAATATATTAATGGAGGCATGAGTTGTATCTCAAAGTGCCTTTGAGAGTCGCAGTTCCTGCATTTATCCGGAGATTTCATGTCTTCTGTGGCTAGTATCGGCTTACCGCCATACCAGTACCTGACCATTGCAAGAAAATTACATAGCAAAAGTGAAGATTTGAAAATTAGACCACCATAGGATACAAGTGAATGACAATTACCTGAAACATTGTTCCGGATTTGCATCTAGCCGTTTTTTGAACTTAAGATAAGTCCTATCTGCATTCAGGGCTTTGTCATATTCATATTTCTCATCCTCCCACTTTTCTTCGGATTCACTCTCATCATTGTTGCCGGTTCCTTTATCCTTAATAGACAGAGACGAATAATTCTGTGAGAATCGATCAACTTCTTTTGAGGGGATCTCTTCCTTTGTATAAATGTAGAAGCACGGAACCACCGCACCAGTCTCAAGTTTAATATGATCCTCAACTCTTGTTTCAGATTTCAAAGGTGAAGGCTTTGCTTTAGTCCCTGAACTAGCATTGCCACTTGGTTTACTCTTTTGTTTCTTCGTAATGGAAGCCGCAGCAGAAGAAGCCTCTGCCAGCGCCTTAGCTAAACTCGCAAAATCAAAATCTTCATCATCATCATCATCATCATCATCATCACCGTCTAACCGATGTGTTTTAGGAAAGGCCACAGGCAAATCCGCTATTTTAGTTGATCCTTTCTCTTTTGCTATAGCTTTCTGAATGCTAAAAGCTCTCCAACTGACACAGTAAGGAGCAAATTTCAGACCGTGAGATCATTCTCTCATATAAGTGATTGAGAGTGATCAAAGAATCATAAGTAACAAAAAAAGAAGACAATACCTTTGTTCAGAGGTTCCACATTTAGGCATCAAGCAACCAAATATATAGAGGGTACGCTCTTGGATGTCTAAAATTTCAGTTGAGATTGGGGCATACACCTAAATGCAGAGAACGAAAGAGACCAAATTGTTCTAATTATTCAGCTTCTTAAACTCTTGAAACCTAAAAAGAGTGAAGCTTTGGATTTGAACAAAAACCTGAGCTACGAGAGAAAGTTTACTTCCACATGAACAACAATTGAGTAGTTCTGGTTTCAGTGCATCATCGGGTATTGGCGGCCAATCCTAAAAACGCACTTTGATCAAAAATCAGAACGAAAGAATTGAGCTTTCTATGAAAGGAAGGAACAGAGAGAGCTAGGAAGGAGTTATTACCGGAAGACCACCGATTTTGGTTGTGTAGTGATCAGAAGGCTCAAGCTCATCTTCTGCCCACTTCCCAGGCAACCCCAGAAGAATTCCGACCATTGTTACAGTTTCCCGATCAAAGTAGAACAGAGCTCTTTGGTGAAAATAGCTCCTACAAGGTTTCGAAACTTTCGTTGTATCGAATGCGATGTTGATGATGATGAAGAGAAGAGAAGAGTAGACCCCGGTTAGTGCTTTGAGATAAAGCCCTAACCGGTTTTCCCGGTTTCCAATCGAAGTAAATGGTTTAATTGAGTTGGACGAATATTTGAGCCAATATTAGGTTTTGCACTGAAATTCAATGGTTTGGTTCGGTTCGGTTCCATGTTTGAGAATAAAGTTTCTTAATTTTTACCCAATGGGGCTCAAGTGTTGTAGAAACATTAATACTCTCTCTGCATTTCTAAAAGTAATATCTATATACATTCCACAATGACGATTTTGTGAGACTGTGAAGAAGCCTTTTTTATAAATCTTGACTCCTTTCAGTTTTCAATGTTTGTTCAGTTCCATCTCTTGGAGTTCTTGCTAGCCTTTGACTTCTGTTTAGCTTGTTGAAATGCTTGCATCTTCTGCTTCTTCCTCGCTTCTTTCTCTGCTTTTGACATCTTTGACTTTGCCTTCACTTTTGGTGCTTTCTCTTCTAGCTCTGCTTCTCTCTCTAGCTCCTTTGTTCTAGCATCCAGATTCTTCTCCAAGTAATACTGAGACATTCACACATTCCAAAAGTTAATACAGAGATCATATTATACTGGAAAAAATGTAGAAAGAGTGCAATCCGAAGTGTACATTGTAGTCGCCTGCATAATCTTCTAAACAACCATCTTCTACTTCTATCACTCTGTTAACGATTTGTTTGATGAAGTATCGATCGTGGGATACCGCAATGACTGTACCTTGGTACTCGTTTATCGCTTCCTGATTCAATTGAAAAAGAGAATTAGCCTATCTCCAGGTCCAGGAACAGAGTTATTATCATTGTATCCAAAGATTCTCAACAAATTAGAGATGCCTACTACTAACCTCGAGCATTTCTTTTGAAGGAATGTCTAAGTGATTGGTTGGTTCGTCCAAAACGAGTAAAGTAGATGGCGTCACCATGAATTTGCAGAAAGCAAGACGCGCTTTCTCCCCACCACTTAAAAGAGAGACCTTTCGATCAAGCATGTCTGCTTTGAAGTTGCAGCGTCCAAGAAGACCTTTTATATCATCACTTCTCCAGTCTTCTGCAGCTTCACAAACAGTTTCAAGCACTGTTTTATCCAAATCAAGGACCTCAGCCTAGCGAAAGAATAACCAAAGGGTTGAAACCAAATTATGTCAATAAAGTGAGCAAACCTGTCTCCAATTGTTTAGCTCTTGAATTGATTGAGTAAGTGAAAACTGACCTGATTCTGTTCAAAGTAGTTTGGCAGTACATTGTGCTCTCCAAGAATAACTTCACCTTTCACAGGCTTCTCTAAACCCATAATTAGCTTCAATAACGTACTTTTCCCACAACCGTTTGGCCCAAGGATGGCGATTTTCTCCCCTCTTTCTATTGATAGATTAGCCTTCTTAAATAGCATCTGCTTTTTCAACAATACACATTTTTCACAGGGTCAAACGTGAGCGATTAAGGATTTATACTATTGTCATGAGTTATACTCTAGTAACTCACCTTATCCTCGAAACCAAAATCAATGTTTTTAACATTGACTACCGATCTTCCACTTGTCCCACGCTCTGGAAACCTAATCTTCATCTGCTTCCGCTGAAATGGCTTCTCTATTAGCTCCTGTTCTTGAAGCTTCTCTAGTTTCTGTTACAAACAATACAAGAGGAAACATAAGCTTCAACGTCTCCAGACGGTTCACAGATAAAAGAGCAAGCCAGAATATTGGCTTAGGAAACAGTAGAAATTTTTTTCCATTAATGTCACGCCCTAGCAATCACCACAATAGTTCAGCAAATTAGCATATTCTTTTTGTTTGCAAACCTTTTCTGCAGTGGAAGCACGACCAGAATTGGCACCAGCACCAAGCCTGGCGATCAAGTCCTTAGTTGAGTCGATATCTTTCTGTTGCTTTTCCCACGCTGCATTCTGAGTTTCGATCCACTCAGCCTTTGAGATCACATACTGAGAATAATTACCCTCAAATGTCCTGGACACACCCATCTCAGTTTCCACAATTTTAGTACATAACTGATCAAGAAAGGCTCTGTCATGTGAAATAATAACCATAGGCACATCTTGCTTTTGCAAATAACCTTCAAGCCACTCAATAGTATCAAGATCCAAATGATTTGTCGGCTCATCAAGTAGCAGCAAATCTGGATCCTACTCGCAAAGAAACACACAATTCATTCACATTAGCTTTGAGTTCAAACTCATTGAAAGGATAAAACTTTAAGTAAACAATCATTCATATACCTGAAGCAAAATCTTTCCAAGTGACATTCTCATTTGCCATCCACCACTAAACGAAGCCACAAGCCTATCAGCATCCTCAGGAGCAAACCCTAATTCCGGCATCAACTTACTAATCTTAGCATCAACGGAATCTAAATTCACAGCCTGAGCTCGTCTCTGCAACAAATCAAATTCATCTAATAACCTTCCCATAAGATCCAAATCATCAACAGATCCCTCAATAGCCTTCTGAACTTTCTCAAGCTTCTCAGTAATCTCCATCTCTTCCTTGAAAGCAGTCATGAACTCTTCCCTCACAGTCTTACTCATCGAAACCTCAAATTCCTGGCTCAAGAAAGCTACTTTCATATTGGGTTTGGCCTTGATTACGTTACCAGAATCAGGCTCTTCTTGACCAGTGATAATCCTGAGCTGAGTCGTCTTCCCAGCTCCGTTCACACCAACTAACCCTACTTTCTCACCTCTCTTCACTTCCCATGTCACATCTTTAAGCACAGTCACGCCTTTGTAGCTTTTCCTTATGTTCTCTAGCTTCACACCTGAAGATATCCCAGAAGCTCCGTTTTTGGAACTCTTCCCGTTTCGTTTCCGATCGGAGTCTTGCTGAGAGGGTTGCTTCGAGAAAAGAGATTCGATTTCGTCTTGACGCTGTTTAACGGAGGTCTCGAGGCTGATGGTGGAGACTTGGGCTCTGATGGTGGAGATATCGCGTCTAGGGTTGGAAATGGAAGAGATTTTGATGAAATTGGAAGGGATTGGAGATGTACGTAGACCGGTGAAGAAAGTTGAACGGAGGTCGAGGCTATGGAGATTCGTTGATAAACCCATGGTTATATGTAGCGATAGAGAGCGCGAGAGAATCTCGCTCTACTGAAGAAGAAGAAGAAGCAGCAGAGTAAGAAACCCTCGAGAGAGAAATCAAAAGCTTTGATAAGAGTTTCTCTCTATCGTTTTGAGCGTGAGCCACCAGATTTTATTTGATTTTTTTATTAGTTTGTATTTTTTTCTCTATATTCGAAAATATATCATTATCAATTATCAATAAATAAAATCAATACTTAGAAAATAAATTAATATTATTGACGACCAAAAAAGAAAAACCCAATAAAATTATCTTCAGTTATCACAAAAAATTGGAATGAAAATAGTGAAAAATCGAAATATGTATGGAGCATGAAATATGTATGGAGTACTATTTTACAATAAAAAATGTATTTGGTTGCAATGTTTGTAAGTACTAATGGTAGTTGTATTGCAACTTTCTATGAATGACAAGTAAATGCATTCTACGATTGTATAATTCTAGTTTTTGAAGACCATATTTTGATATAATGCCAAAGGAAAGAAGTGATACAAATCGGAGTATTCATTTTTACTAACTTTGAGTTCTCTGCCACATGCAATGCAATGTTCTTACAAAGTCAATAAATGGATATGAAATAAAGACAAATATAACACACACAAAAAACAAACGAAAGAATCTAATTTTGTGGTGAGGAAGAAGGAGAAGAGAGGGTAGAAGTCTTGAAGAGATAACAAATCCGGTGAAGTTACCTCTTTTGTGGTTCACATAGCTCCTTTGAAAAACAGACACTTCTCATACTCTGCCACGTGTCTAACTATATCATCAACCACGTCAGTTTCTCTGTGGATCTCTTCACGCCACATCGTCACGCAACTTGATTTCTTTTTAAATTTATAGTTTTATTAAGTTTTTGGTCGTTATGTATATGGTTTTAGTAAGTTGAATTCGTAATTACAATTTTAAATGAATATGCGTCAACTTATTCACCCGTTAATTTTAAATTGGCTGTTCATGGAACTTAAAACGTACGAGCACACATCTTTTTTCTCAAATATGACTGAAATAGTGAAATTGGAAATGAAAATTAAGAATCAACATGTATATATATCATGTAACGGCTCGCATCATTAAACATGAATTTATGTTAATCGCCTCCATGACTAAATAGTTCGGGATTGTTAATAGCAGTCATACAGTTGACGAAGCAAAGTCGTACTTATTTATATCTTATTGTGGACTTTTTTGTTGCTGTAGATGATATTTAAGTGGATACAGATTCACTAACGTCGGCTAGGTTTGATTTTATCTAACAAAATACACAAAATGATGTGAGTTTTTTTTTTTGGGTTCTTAGTGGAGTCAGTGTGTGTATTCATTCAGTGTTCACTAACCGCTCTAGGAACAAAAAAGATAAATGAAAATGAACTAATCAACTCCAAACAAATTTTGCTTAAGCTATTGGAAAAACATATCACTATAAATTTAATAAAATCAGTTGCCGGCCTTCAAATCTTCACCAATAAACTTATGTTTTAATATCATAACTTAAAGGTTAGACCATTAATCGACAGTATACTAAACGACGTCATTTAACAGGAAATGAGAGCAAAGCTGACGCGGATTAAGCGTGTGTGCGTGTCCGAACGAATGGCAGTATCGTAATTAATGCACAAAAGCTAACCTTTTCCCGAAGCAGAAAAAAACAAAATAAAACAAAAATATTTTTGATATGTTGTGTACAGTATAGTTGTATCACCACCAATCGACCTGTTACTTTGCTGTATTAAATTTTGGTATACTTTTTCTTTCGCTTATAAATTGCTCTGTATCACCCATCTTCCTCCTAAGATCATCTTTAACTTATTATAAAAAAAAAAAACAGGATTCACTGCTAGCTACAGAAGCTTTGATCACATGGAAGATCGAAAAGAGGTTTTTATTTTTTATTTTCTGGTCTAATCCCTTCGTCTTCTGTGTTTTCTCCTTACATAATATTAAAGTTAAAGTGATACATTAAATAAAATGGGATGTTCATGTCAACTTCTTGCATTAATATTCGATTTTGATGTGAGAAATTAGTCTCTGAATCTTGGTGAAAAAGTCTTTTTTTGTGTGATTGATTTTTAGGATTGTGTTTTTTTCTTTCTAATGGTTCTTGAAAATAAAAGTAATTGAAATGGAGATTTATTTGGCAGAACAAGAACTCGCCATGGCTATCAGTACCACAGTTTGGAGATTGGGATCAAAAAGGAGGATCAATTGATTACTCAATGGATTTCTCAAAGATCAGAGAGATGAGGAAACTCAACAAGAGAGATGCTTCTCGAGCCAGTCTTGGCAACGAGGAAGAACTCATTAACCCTTTTCATGATCAGCCTCCTGTTGATACTGCCAAGCCTAAGAAGCTAACTACGGTTCACAGTGACAACAACAACCGCAATGAGTTCTCTCACCATCACCCACACTCTCCTTCTGTAAGATTCTTGTTGCTCTATCTTAAAGATTCATTGTTTTGAATGTCAGTCCATTGTATATGAATTTGTATTAGCTCCTGCGTTCATTGAAACCGGTAGGTAGGTGTTTTGACTTGGTTAGGATATGAAATCCAACTTTTTAGCCTTATATGGTTTATTTCTGGCAAAATGGGTAGATTTTGTTTGGGTCACACATTGTTTACCCTAGTTCGTTGTTCATGCTCATACCAATACCAAACTTTTGAAACTTATGTTTTTGATTGCATTTACATGTTAACACTTTGAATATCCATTGTAAGATTCATATTTTCTTGATGAATAGGATGATAATGTTTGTGAATTGTTCATTTGATGTGGACCTTCTTGGGTTGGTTAGGTTTGAGAATCTAATATTGTAAGCATTATATGGATTCTTCTAGCAATTGGGTAAAATGTGGTCCTTCAATGTTTGGTCAAGTTGGTTGCTTATTGCTGTTTATGACTACACATGAAATTAATTTTATATACCCCACCAAACTTCACAACTTCAGATTTTGAGTTTAAGTTGGATTTGGATCTTGATTGGATATGATTGTGATCATATGGTTAAGGAATCACATGAATGCATAGAGTATGTTTTATATTGATGATAAAATATTGAAAAGAATATGTAAAACTATATTTTAAAACAGAGTAAACTTATAGTAGTACATTACCCTACAAAGTTATTATAATGGATTCTTTCTTTCAATCTGAGTAAAGCATAATCCTTTATTTTGTACCTACCATGTGAAGTGACATAAATAATGTTGTTCTTTTTTTTGGATAAAACATACTTAATCTTGTTTGTAAATGACTTTGGAACAGAGGAGGAGAAGAATCTTCAGCTGCTTCAACTGTTGCGTTAAAGCTTAAAGGTGTTTACTTTTATTTATGATAATAACAACAAGGGGTGATATTTGAAGACAGAAATGAGAAATGGTAGTGCCACCTTGTTTTCCACATGTGTTTCTTCGGCTGCATCACAATTAAAATTTGTCTGTTGTTGTTTACTGTGTATCTAACTATGTTTGCTAAATGTCAAGTGTAGTAATATATATTTTTTGTAATTTTTGTTTGGTGTATTTAGACACTGATAATTTTCATTATTGTGTAATGTAGGGCAGATTTGTGATACATTACGATAATGCGTTTTTAGATTAATGAAAAAAAAATGAATGGTGTTTACTCGAAAAGTATTCAAATATCATGTTTGCATATATAACAATGAAGTTACGTTTAATAAAATCATCCTCTCGAAGTTGTAGAGATATGGATTACAACCAATTGGCAGGAAAAAAAAAGCCTTAATCCATACGAAGTTATGGTGGTGGAATTTATAATGGATATATGCAATATCAAACAGTAGTTGTTTATTTATTGGTGTTGTATATAATTATGATTTTATAAAAAGTAAGACGGTTAAGTGAATCTTTTGTTACCGTTGTGATAGATTTCCTTTTAGTTTTTGCAACTCAAATAAGAAAAGGAAACAATCGAAATTTCCTTTTTTCATCAAACAAACGTTACTTATAAATACACCCATTCTCTCTTGTTCTTCGAAACCCTAATCCAGAAATAACAAAATTCATCTTTTTCTTTCTCTAGTTCTCTTCTAGAACTATGAAGTAAACCGTAAGATTGACTTCATCCGTAAGATTGATCGGAGCAGAGAAAGCATATCTTTTCGTGAATTATCTCCATCCTCTGTTGTGAATACATCTTAAGTCAATCCAGATCGATTTCATGTCTCAAAGTCTCCCATAATTTCACTCGATCAACGATCTCGGCGGTGGATTCTGACGAGGACGGCGAAGGAGAACAAGACGACGAAGGATGCGAAAGCGGAAAAGAGGATATCTAGAAGACATGGACAGTGAAAGCGACTAGCGAGTAGAGAACCAAATCATGATATGTGTTTGGTTCTGTTCCCATGTCCTCCGTCCGTCCGGCGACATCATCTGAAAATCTTGTGTTTCGTCAATCACAAGCAAAGGTATTTCTTTCTTAATTTCCTTTTCTATTTTTTGTTTCTTTTATTAAAAAGAATTTCAAACTTATATTATTACTTTTTTAATTAAGTTATATTATTATTAAACTATTTTTATATTCAATATACTTTACACATAATATAAATTTTTAAAACTTCTTTTTCTTTTATTAAACAATGTTTGTAAACATATTTTTATATTACTATTTAAACTTTAAGGGTTTTCTTTTTATGAAGTGTTAAATTTTCAGATTTTGTGTAAACTAATTGGATACATCATCCAAACCCGTAAGAGGTGTTCTAGGTTCAATATGGTTTACACTTATTTTTGATTTTTGACACTTGTTTTTCTTTTATTAAAAAATATTTTTAGAATTATATTTTTATATTACTATTAAAACTTTAAAGGTTTTCTTTTTATTAAGTGTTACATTTCTAGGTTTTGTGTAAACTAATTGGATACATCATCCAAACCCCTAAGAGGTGTTCTAGGTTCAATATGGTTTACACATAATATAAATTTTTATCACTTGTTTTTATTTTATTAAAAATATTTTAAAATTATATTTTCATATTACTATTAAAACTTTAAAGGTTTTCTTTTTATTAAGTGTTAAATTTTTATGTTTTGTGTAAACTAATTGGATACGTCATCCAAACCCCTAAGAGGTGTTCTAGGTTCAATATGGTTTACACGTAATATAAATTTTTAACACTTGTTTTTTTTTAAAACTCATATTTTTGTATTACTAATAAAACTTTGATTTTTTTTACTAAGTTTAAAATTTTTTCTACACAAAATCCAAATTTCTAAGATAGTTCTAGTTCAATATGGTTAACTTACAAGTTATACAAGTGATGAAAAGTTAATGGTTTAACCCAAAATATTTAAAAGTGTCAGTAGAACATAGACGTTGATATGGCCGAGTTGGTCTAAGGCGCCAGATTAAGGTTCTGGTCCGAAAGGGCGTGGGTTCAAATCCCACTGTCAACAAATCCTAATTTTTTGGAGATTGTTTTTATCAATGAACAAAATTTATTAAGCAACAGTGAGATTGAACATGCCATCATCATATATGGCCCATATCAACATCGATCCACTATTTCAACAACATGCTTCGTTCGTCTTCTGCTTACTTTATTGCTTTTACCATTAGCAAAGTTACAAAAAAGATAAGAAAACCAAAGATTCTTCTTCTTTTCCACGTCAAATGTTTTCCTCAAAGCCGTCCGTACAATGACAAAAGATCTCTGAGTCTGTCAGATTCAGTTTCAAGATTATCAAAGCTCGTTGAACTTGGAATCCTCCAACCCCAATTCCCCACCTTTTTTTTTGTGTACAAAACCAAAGTTACATTGTTATAGACAATGTATCACAAACCAAATTACTATTGCTATGAGCTAAAAACAAAATTGCTATCAGTTGAAAACAAAATGGCAGTGACTAACCTCAGTGGCTGGAGTGTTCATCCTGGCAGAACTTCCAAGTCCTAGAATGTCTTGCATCGGTATGATTGCGGTTTGAGCGGTTGAAGAGAATGCAGCTTGGATGACTGACCATGATATATCGTCTTCTCCAGCTATCGACAGGTATTTCATTGCCTGCAACACGAGGATATTGCCATTGTGAATATCTTACAATCAAAAACTGAGGGAAAAAACAGAAACCTAATGGTATTGAGATTAATGAAATGACCTTAGACTTTTCTTCTTGGTCCAGAGTGTCCCACCAGCCTCGAATCTATATACCAAAGAAAAATCAACGAGACAGATACATTTCTTTCGGTTTATTTTTTATCCATTGAGTAAAATCAACTTACAGTGTCGTTGTCATGAGTTCCAGAGTATACAACTTGGTTTACTTCATGATTGTGAGGTAAATGTGGGTTATCGGCGCCTCCTCCAAAAGCTGAAATCAGATAAATAATCAAGTAGACTGAGAGAAATTAAAAAGGCAGTGAAGAACATGAGGAAGCCAAAGCTATTTTACCAAATTGGAGGACGGCCATTCCAGGTGCTCCGATAGATTTCCTCAGCTCAACTACATCTTTAGTAATAACTCCCTGTCTTATGGCAAAAGTATAGCCTCCATTAGCAAACAATCACATGCAATATTTTCAATATGTAATTTGCCTTGCAGAAACTGAGCATATGATTCTAGACTCGGATTATTGAGGAATACAGGACATCAAGAATTTCTACTGGTTCAATTGATATTTCACAGTCAAATGATCGGCCATCAAATATTCTACAAGCAAGTCTTGCAAGTTCATTATAAACTCATAAATTGATACACATCTATTATAACGTATCAGGTTGAGCTTTATGTAAGTGCTGAGTATTTGTATAATTAAGTCTGATAGCTTACCAAATCTTCAGCTATGATTTTGATCTTCCCAACGCCTTTGGAAATGGCATCAAATAATGACTTTCCAGGTCCTACCTACATTAATACAACTTTTGCAGTTCTTAGTTTCTTTACCTTACTTTATTTTACATCAATGAATTAAGCAAAGCACCTTCCATCGTCCAACCATGGCAACTTTCGCTTCTGCAAAATATCACAACTGATCAATCCTATGCAAATACCAATCCAATATGTAGCCAACATATATGATCAGTCACTCTTTTCTCGTTTGAATTTAAACTCACCAGAAGGGACCGCCCAAAACCCTGCAAATCCTCTGAAGTGATCAATCCTGCATTCGTCATACAAGTCCTGTGCGCGTCTTATTCGATTAACCCACCAAGAATATTGGTCACTCTCCATTGCTTTCCAGTCATAAAGAGGGCTTCAAATCAAAGAATAGGATATGGAACAATTGTGAAGTACAACAAATTGTTTAGGGAAAGCCAGAAACAAATTCACGTTGAATATGCTACAGTAACACTAAATATATTGCTTACGTCGAGACAAATTATAACTAAAAACAAACAGTGCCTTTTCCTAACTATTTAAGTGAAAAGGTAAACAAAACATATTATCAGTAAACTAAGTTAGCAGAGTGAGTAGCATCAATACCTGCCCCACAGTTGACCAGTTTCACTGAACAAGTCAGGAGGAACACCGCTAACAAGAAGAGGAAAGCCTTTCTTGTTCTGTGTAAAGCAAAACAAAAAAAGAGCGACTTTCAGGAAAGACTAATTTTCTTCCTGGTACATATGATAAAACTGTTTGCCTCCATATGTTAAAATTTACTTGCCAGTAAGAAATGTTTCTTATTTGCCCAAACGTCTGCACTGTGATATCCTACATAAATGGGCATATCTCCCATTATATCAACTCCTTGCCGCCGTGCATACTCACGAACTTTCTGCCACTGCCTTTGGAACAAAAATTGCTTAGCAATGAACAAGTCTATCTGCAGCAAAGAAGAAGAGGTTACTCTCAAAGGCTTTCACAAAACATTATTCATGATGAAATCAAATCCAAGAAGTTAGATAGAGCCACCAAAAAAATCTTACAAACTCCTTTTGGCTTTCATATATAGCTTCCAAGGCAGAAAGATGACGGTTTTTAAGTGGTTCAGGCCACTCAAACCAACTGTATGCATTTAAAGTATTGTCAATAGCTGCAAAATAAGCAGCATCTTCAAGCCAACCTGTACATAGTGAACACGAAAACCTCAATAAAATTTTGTCATCCATATTAAGCCAGCACATTGTTAACAAACGATTCTTTAAAAATGTATATGTCTCACATGATATAGAGGGGTCGTTACGGAAATCTAGCAGTTTGCTCTTCAGTTCACCATTGCCATCAATAAGCCTCTTTGCTGCCTAGAAAAGGTCAATGATCAAACTCTACTTCTCAAGCCAATAGACCAAGCTCTAGTTTACCTTCGTAATCAAGGGACTCTTTAACTTGTTGGCAGTCTGATAGTTCACAGAGTCAGCATCACTGGATAAATATAAGATATCAGACTTGAGAATGAGACCAAAAAAAAAAAAGAGAGTATAAATTTGAAACTGTACATTGGTTGTGGGAGCTCATCCTTGATTAACAAGCCGTCTTTCACAAGCTCATCTAGAGAAATCAACAATGTGTTCCCACAATTTGCATCCTAGAAGAAGACAGTTACCAATTATATCTGAGAAAAATGTGATAGAAACAATGAATTTTGAATCTATGGAAAAAAAATCACAAACCTGTCCTGCATAAGGAGATCCTCCTTCGTCTGGAGGAACAAGAGGAAGAACCTGAAATATCATCAACATTGCTGTTAAATTAATTTCGTCTACTCTTGAGACTAATCACAGAGAAATTCACCTGCCAAACGGAGCAACCAGTAGAATGAAGCCAATCGATGAACCGGAAGGCTTCTTCTCCGAGATCACCAATGCCATGAGGACCACGAAACGACGTCGGGTGTAGCAAAACGCCAGCTCTTCTCCTGCTCTCTGGATCCGGAACCGGTAGCCACTGCTCATATTCTGATGGAAAATCTTCACCGACGCTAATACTAGAAAGACACGTGGAATTACTCGAAACGACCTCCATTCGAAACGACTGCGACGGCTTTGTCCTGTTCCTGAGGACAGCTGCGTCGATTAAAGAATCCGGAGAGGATAATCGGAAAAGCTTGAGAGAAGAACAGAGTGAAGGAGAGGACGACGGCCTAAGTAGAATCGACATGGATAATGATCATCCAATTCAAAGCTCCACTCCACTCTAATCCACCAGATGACAAAATCAAAAACAGTCGAGATATTTTGTTGCTCTTGAGAGAGTGTGAGAGTGAGATCACGTGATCATCACGTGCGGTGTAAGGAAACTCTCGTGAATGGGCGCCATTTTCAAGGCCGTATTTTGGGCCTTTTTTAGGCCGTCGAGATCGGATCCTATATCCCTTAAAAGTTAAAAACCCATGAGATCCAGAATAATAAATTGGTTCAATGGACTATTAAATAATTATAAACTGTTTCAGCTATTTATTTTATGTTTTACTATAGTCAATATATTTTTATAAATATATAATTTAAATGCAGTGGTATCATCTACCATCCTCGCAGTTTCATCGACTGGTCAATATATTATTCAATAAACATGCAGCTTCCGTATATGATACTTTTCTGCTAAAAAGAGGAATTTGCAGTTCACAGAGAGGTGGTGAGGACCACTCTTAAAGATATTCCGATATGAGGAACAAATAATTGGAGCATGGTCCCTTGAGCCCTGCCTGATGCATTACAAAAAGTAGCATCATAATAAAGTGGTAGGTGTTGTTGAACTATTTATCCGATGGTGACAGAATTTATGTAGATATAATAATATCATTCCTTGATTATCCATCTGGAAGGTACATCCATCTCCACAATTGCATTCAACTATTGAAGCAATCATGTGTTGATAATCCCCTTCTGTTTATTTTAGTAGACCACCACTAAACATGTTATTTATATTAGTGTATCAAGAGAGAAGAAAGGTATCTTCAACACGCAATAATAAATCTGACATTTGAAAAAGGAAAAACACATCCTTATCGAAATCACTAGTCGAAGTCGCATTTGTCAGATACTATTGTTTTAACTTCAAACTCTAACTTCCAAGTTCTATAACATAAGAAAAAGAAAACAAACCCCAACAGCTAAAAGTATAATTAAAGAAGCAACATTTGAGATCTCAACCTCTGTGTTGTTGAGCATGAAGTGATTGTTTGGGCTCAGCACCACGCAATGTACCAATCCAAGCTGGTGGCTGCATCCCTGTCTGCTCATAAACCGTATCAAGAACCGGTGGTAACATCTTGTAGAGTCCAGCAATATCGTTCATCGTAGCTTTACCACCACCGTTCATCCCCTGCTCAGCACCACCATGGTTCCACACGCTGATCTTAGGCTGCAGGTCCCTGATCGCAACAGCATTGGTCTTGGCAATATCCTGATAAATGCCATTGTTGATCATCAAGAAGTCTCTCATGGCTGAGTAATCATTGTTAACTGCGCCTAAGAGGGTCTTGAGGTAAGTCCCCTGAGCATCGGCCATTGCGACAAGTCCCTCTGCATCTTTCTGTTTTGAATAGAAGGCAGCATCAGCTGCAGCTTTCGTCGCTTCCGCTTGCTTCTGCTTCTCGTAAAGAACAGCTTCTGCTTGCTTTTGCTTATTGTACAACTCCCAGTTCGCTTCTTGCACCTTAGTTTCATACTCAACACTGGCTTTACTGAGGAACTCAGCTTTAAGCTTCTCTGTCCGAGTCAATGCATTCATCTTCTCTACTTTAGTCTGAAGCTCAGCTTCCCTCAAAGCAACAGCCTTGGCTGCTTCAACCTCAGCCACACGAGAGTTTTGGGACAAAGCAGCCTTTTGAATCGCAAGTGCTGCATCAGCCTTAGCAACAAGAGCCTCTTTCTCATTCTGAAACACTTTGACTTCAGTCTTCACCTTGATCTCCTCTTTTGTCCCTTCTCCTAGCCTTTGAGTAGAGATGATCTTTGACTCAGCGTCAATCTTGGCTGCATTCTGGATTGTGAGTCCAGTCCTTTCTTTGGCACCAACCTCTCCCTTCATCTTTGCCTCTGCTACATCGATCTTGGCTTGGTTTGCTGCTTCCATCTGAGTCTTCTGGCCCAAGTAAGAGAAGTACTCATGTCCAGGCACATCAACAAGCTGCTTCACATTGGCGTTGTAGATCACAAGACCAAACTGGTTTAGCTCTAGCTGAACCTTGTCAAACACTTCCTTCTTAAACTCCTTTGTTCCTACAATTCCACAATTCAAACACAGTTCAAACAATTATATTAAAACAGAACTCAGAAATAAAGAAGATAATCAAAAAGGGTATGTTTGGTTACCTTTGAAGACCTCTTCCATAGTCATGGAAGCAACAAGAACACGAGTCTCTCCTTCGATAACACCCTGAACAAGCTCATTGACGTGATTCGAGTGCTTATCGTGTTGAGACATAAGCATGGCATACAACAAGAGAGCGTGAGGATCATCAACGCGAGGACCGATTGTGAAAACAGCAGGAATAACAAAGGGAAGTTTCTCGGAACTCATAGCTTGAACCTCGAACGTGTAGTTCACCGGAGAAACGTCGAAGACGGTGCAAGACTGCCATGGAAACACCCAAGACTTCTTTGCAAGCTTGATGTCTGTGATCCCACCACCGGTGATCGCAAGATACTGCGATGCTTTAGCGACTCTGTAACTCATTCTTTCTTCGTCTTCCTTGAAATTAGGGTTTTGTTGAGATTTAGGGATTTTTCTAGTACAAGTTTGTTTGTGGAGAGGATCATAAGAAAGGATTTAACTTATATACAAGTTTTTAATACGCGTAAATAAAAAATAAAAAAAAATAAAAAAAAAATATTCTCTTGAATTAAGCTTTTATATTCTTTTCTACTTTCTACGAAATTTCATTGAAACGCGGTTATTTACAAAATTCTATAACTGTTTTGGCTAAATTTGAATGTTAAAAGATAATATAATTGATAACAAAATTATGTGGAAATCTTGTATTTTGATACATATCTACATAATTTATTTTTTTATGTAATGATAAATACATGCATATTTTTTATAGTTTAGATGTTGTTTTTATGTTTATCTTTAACTTTATTTATTTGTAAGCTATAATATATGGTGGATACACGTGAAACATCCAAGAAATTTCGGGCATGTATATACAACATAGCATGTAAATT
>Ga0041059_1000847_pt1 | contig 24109 bp, 13 predicted proteins | sample AraColnosormetaG_FD_56232 | JGI IMG/M metagenome (GOLD analysis project Ga0041059, IMG submission 56232) | Arabidopsis roots microbial communities from North Carolina, USA - Col MF nosort | ecosystem: Host-associated > Plants > Roots > Unclassified | place: USA: North Carolina | collected... | reverse complement strand
AAAGAGCCAACTGCTTGTAATGTTTCTTTACTGTTTCATCATCAGATAAAGGATCTACACCTAAAACTCCATACCAATCAGATTCTCCTACGTTTGATCCACAAATATAAACATCGATCATCGTATTCCAACGACCATCAAGATTTGGAAACAAATTAATGAATTTCATCGCACCAACGTAATCTTTCTCCGAAAGTTTCTTCTCTACAATCTGCGTTGCTTCTTCCATCGTAAATTCCATATCGGTTGGGAGAGGTTTATTCTCTACGGTAACAAAAGAGTCCATTGGATTGTTCAGAGATCAGAAAACGAAAACAGATTTGCAGCAACTCTGTGTAAAGAACGAAACCGTGAAAAAGAAACTTCGCAAATTCTCTCAAGTCAAAGTGAAAAATCTCTGATTTTGATGGAGACCCACTGTAACCCTAATTTATAGAAGATTGATTGATTTCCTTTTCTAAGGAGCTAAAGGGGAAAATATTAGGTCGGTGGCTATATTTGTTGTTTATAATGATTTTTGTTTTTTTATAAAAGGAAACAACTATTAAAATTGTTGATTTTGTAATAAAATATTGTTAAGTTTAATGATATTCTCTCTAAAAAAAAATTGTTAACTCGTTGCATAAATTAAAAGGTGACATTAACTATAAATTAAATACAATTTTATTTTAAAAACTCCACAAACTTTTTTATTAACTTTTCTCCTTCCAGTAATATACACTTAAATTATGGGTGTCTTTAAAAACAGAAAAATTGACTCTACAACTTTTTTTCATAAACTTTGGAAAAACAAAACAAAACAAAACACAAATTGATTTAATATTATTGTCTTAAAAGACATTATTGAGCACCAGATCATTGTCTTAAAAGACATTGTTGAGCACCAGAGACTTTTTTCTAAATAGTCCTAGAGATTAAAAACCAAAAACCTTTCTACAAACAAAGTCGGTTTATGTCAATTTCTCCTACGAAAACTTAGCAGGTACGGCCCAACACTATGGCCTGCCCTAAAGCTCAAACAATTTTTTTCTTCTTATAATTAAACTATAACAAATGTGACATAGTAGTCAAGGGAAAAGGATATTTTCATACCGGTATTATATTCTGAGTGTATTTTCATACCCAGACAAATTTATAGATTACTAGGTGAGTGTAGTAATCTATAGATTTTTTAGATACTTTTTATATTGTTTAATTTAAATAATTTTTATTTATCTAATCATTCACTCATGCAATAAGAAATTATTTTTAGTATTAAAATATATCTTTTCTAACAACATTCTCAATATTTCATCATATTCATAATTCATAAACAACGTTCATCTTAAACCAATTTAACAGAGGATAATCTTCGATTCTAGAATCATAAGAATTTGATGATGGAGTTCCTTACGTATTCTGCACCCTCGGTGATTTATTATATAAATATCAATTTAAGAGAATAACCTACTCAAATCATTAACTAATCCACGATTTTTATATACTCATACTTTAAGTTTGGATTACAAAAAAAATCTTCGAGTATAAAACCACTATTAAAATGGTTTTATTGAAAAATCATGTAATATTAAAATAAATTTAGTAATAGTACATTAAATATGTAAAATAAAATAATATATAAAATAAAATAAGATATAAAATTAAATAATAAATGTATTATTAACCTATAATTAATAGTACATTACATTAATTATTTAATAGACACATGGCAAATGCTAAAGTGATGATGTGACAATTATATGGAGAGAGTTGATCAACTTTCATATATATAATTTTCAAATTGACGGAAGTTAGTCAACACCGTCAAGAGAGTCAGCAAACACGTCAAATATGACATGTCTAAAACGACATCGTTTACATCGTTGAAATGTAAATGCAATTTTTTTTGCAAAATCTGGGTTTCGAACCCGCGTCCTCTGCCCGAAAAATTGGAGTACTTAACCATTTCGTCCGACAAACTTCATCGGGACATTCTAAACATTGAAATATAGAAGGCTTCCACGTTTTTGTTTTCAGATTAATAAAACACAATCGAATTGGGGGAAAACAATCTAAGGTTTAATCGATTTTACTCTTTCGATTTCTCCGAAATAGTCAAACTCAAACTCATATTGTGTATACTAATTTGTTAAGTTTTTGTTAGCATGTTTAACATTTAGTTAGACTCGGTCAAGCTAATTAAATCTGTACATAAACATTGTAGATGAAATTTGTTATGGAATAATGAAAACGTTGATCATTTCACCAATTCTTCATCAAGCTTTATTCCTCTGTTTTCCATCTATCTTTCTAAGAATCTGATGGACTCATGATCGGCAAATACAAGTTATGTTTTATGGTTTTGGTTTTATGAATTTAGCTTAACATGATATTACTAAATCTTGTTGAGATTAGGATTTACGATTTGGTGTTTATCTTCTTTTAAGGTTTTCTGATATATGTAACCATAAGCAGAAAAATAATAATTAATAGCTAAACAGACATTTGTGTCAATTGTTCCTAAGCTCATAATTGGAACTATCAGAATCCCTAATAGTTCACAAAGAAGAGGCGAAAGATCATTGAGTCTACACAATTCACGCTAATAAGACAGGATATTTATGTAGATATCCAAATGTTTACACTTACTCCTCATGGAATTGCAAACTTTTTGGAATCAAACAAGAGAAAAAAAAAACGAAATGAGTTTATTACACAAGCCAGTTTGAGATTCTTTCATTGACCAGTTTTAAACTGCACCATAGTTCTAGTTTCTAACCATATGCACAAGGGACTAATAAAGATCGGATCGATATGATTTGACCTAAATACCCCTTGAACCCGGGACATCGATCCACTCGAGCTGTAGCTCAACCTCTCCACACTCCACGTGCTGGAGTCTAAGGAACATATTCTGGACAATCTTGCCTTGGTTCAACACAATGTGGCTTGATTCAGACAAACAATTTTTTCTGCTCGGCTCTATCTTCTTTATTATGGTCCCATTAGGAAGTCCTGGTCCGAGCTGATGGGCAAATTTAATAGCTTCAATAAATGGACCAATGTGGAACTCGGCTTCTCCCATCTTGTCATCCGCGGAGAGCAAGTCATAGTCATAAACCGTCTGCATCATAATTCCCACCGCTTATCATTCTGGTTCAGCTATCATGCTACAATATAATGTAAGGATTACTTACAAGTTTAATCGGGAGATTCGGATCAGTCACGGAAAGTGTCAAGTCGTCGTTCCACTCGGGGTTTACACTATGTTTCACCACGCGTGTTTTCAACTTCTGTATCACAATCACAAACAAAAGATTCAAGAACTAGCAAATGCTTTTGATTGATCTTAAGGTAAGTCAAAAGGCGACAACACAAGTTACAAATATTTCGTGGTGGAACCAGAAGAGATTGATGTTGACATCAAAAAATCAATGGCTTTTCACCAATATTCCAATGTTCATAAAGATCTCATGTGCAAAGGACCCACTAATATGAAACGAAGCAAAAGTCTACTTCTTCATTTACATGTATGCAAATTATAAACTATATAACTCAAACTCTATTCAGAGAAGGTATTAACTGGTTATTAATTTGGATTAGGTTAAGACAACTCATAACTAGTACTATTCAGACATATACCAAATCAAAAGTCAGAGACTTCACATTTAGCTTGTAAAGATTAGGTATAACTAAATATGTGATGTCAACCCTCAAAAACTGCCTCCAATCCATTATTGATAACCAAATTTTTAATCAAATTTCTAGTTAGTTTTGAGATCTACAAAAAGAATCAATAATCCACTGTCAAATTATAAAAGACCTCATTGAGTTTCACTACATAGACTCATCAATAATCTTATCTCTTTTATAATAAAAGTTTTACTACCGACCAACAGTTCAATAAACGCATCAGATTCTACTAGATGCATAACCAGATTTATTCTAAGATGCAAAACAGAATTGGCTAAAATGGAAGAGAATAAATTTTTGGTACCTGTTTACCGCAGTGAACGACGATGTAAGGATCACTGCTTGAGATGTCTCTAATGGCGAGATTCACACCTCTTTTCACATGAATTCGAAGAAGACCTACAAGATTCTCCATTGTTTGTTTTTCTTTTTGTTTTTTTCTCTCGTAGAAAGTTTGTTGGAGTGGGTGTGATGATGAGAGACTTGGAGAATTCGGACAGCTCTGATGAGGTTTTGTGACTTTTGTCTATTTTCTTATATAGATACGGAACTGATTTTATCTTCTTTATTTTTCCGAGGATGGATATATTGTAGACTTTTCTGCCTCGAGCCACCTCTGTCTCTTTTTTACTTTAATTGTTTACCATTTCTAAAAAGACATGTAAAACAAAATAGATTATTGGAAAACAAGAAATTAAGTGAACAATACAAAAATAATAATAGAGGAACACAAAAAATACAAAACAAACGTTGAGAAACCGAAGAGATTCTAACTAATTTTAATAATTTTTCTAAATCATATGCTTCATCCTTTTTATTAAATTGTGGAGGTTGAAGATGTTGTACTATATTTTTCTAAAGTTACAAATTCTTACAATCATTTGTTTCTTTTTCTTTTAATTTAAAATATTGTATTGTCCAAATTTGTCTTACTCGTTTTTAGAGAGTGTTATGTTAATTCATTAGCTGGTTAATTTTTTTTTTAATAAGAATTCTGACCTACTTTGCCTCTTAAAAATTTATGATTTTTTATATGATATGTTTTTGTTTTGTTGTTTGGTGTTTTTTCCTCTTATTTATTATAATTGAGTTGAGAAAAAAAAAAACTAGTACTTTTAGTTTTGGATTAGATGGCAATAGGTCGTGTAAAGGTTTTTAGGGAATTTAAATGTTAGTTTGAATTAGAAAACCAAATGTTAAAACTGTATTATCCGGGGGAGGTGACGGATTAGTCAATTTCTATGGGTATTTTACCGACTATTTAAATAATTTTTGTCGTATTCAATTGACCAATACACTCAATTATTCGTCTCGATGATGCAGCTAATTAGAAAGTTAGTATTTAATTACGCAATTAATTTTTAATTACGGGCACATGTCACGCCAAATTTGGATTTGACCAGCAAATTAGAGTTTGAAGACTTTAATTCTTTTTTCCTTAACTATAAACAAAGGTCTGGTACGTATTTGATTTCCATCACCATAACTATAAACAAAGGAGTATGATTTTGTTGCGCGAAAATTTATTTTTTCTAGCCTTCCAAAATTTTCATGCAACTAACCAAAAGTGGCAGTGTAAATTGGTAATAAATCAGTATAATTAGAAACAATCATTGACTAAAAAACTATACACAATATTACAATATATTATGGACCAAAAGTTATTGTATTTTATAAGATTTCCAAAATTTCATGCAACTAATAAAATTAGGATTAATTATAGAAAAACCATAATAAAGTATGGTCTATTATGAATTTAGCCATATTCTCGAGTGATTATAAAGACGGATATTTTTGTTTTTTCTAAAATATTAATTTGCCTTTATTATTTTTTCTTCTTTAAAATTTTAATTGGGTCTTGAGATATAATTTTGACGAAAATGACTTAAGATTTGCTCATGATTCACAATCATATACTTTTCAGTTATTGCATACATGATTGTTCTGAGTTCTTTAGACATTATCTTTTACGGTTAAGATGATTCGATCCGCATCTATAATTAGAGAATTTGGGTTCTATAACATCATCTCTTAGAGCTTAGATATCTTACATCAAAACTTGTTTAATTAGTTCTATTGGATTCATCGAAAAAGGTTGGTCGTATAAACGTTGTGTGAATCATCGAAGCATAAGGAAACGATATTGATGGAGTCGAAAATAATGATTTTGATGGAATGTAGAGTCGGTGTTAATAAACAAATTTGATTATCACGACGGAGAGAATTGCAGTCGATGGAGACGGTGAGGGTTGTTGGTCTCATGACGGAAAAAACGAATTGGATTATCATCAACAAATTTGAAGGCGAAATCGTCATTTTGCGGACCAAACAGTACCCAAGCTTATAAGTCCAAGTAGAATATACTTCTATTCTAGTTTTTATGTCAAAATATGCCCATATGTACAAAAGGCTCAACAAAAATAGATCAATTTTAAGTTTAAAAAGTGCCTACACATTTGTGGTCTACTAGTGGTTGAGAATTGAAGAAATGTTGAAAGGAACTAATACATGTTCAATCCACCTAAGAAACAAAAAAAAAACATATTTGTATGAAAAGTATGAGTTTCGACCAAATACGCAAACAATTCATTTGGTAATTAGTAATAGGCGATTTGATGATCCAAGATATTACTCGTAACACATTTGAAAACTTGAGACACGGATTATGTTGATTTTTTGGGGAGACTGAATCATTTTAATACATTTTTATCAGAGTTGATCAGATCAGTCAATATCGTTTATAAAAAAAAAAAGTGATATAAATTTCTTTCACTAAAATACTGAAAATAGTAGTCATCTTTTTAGATTTACTGGAAAAAAGGATTTTGTTCTGTTTTTTTTTCTCGGATCAGATAAATAACTTTTTGTGTAAACCATCGAAATTTAAATTCATAATTTTGAAGTGTAGTCATCTGTAAAATCCTAATAAAAGTCTAAAACTACAAACAATAGATACCTACCTATAGTCGTCACTCTCTTAGCTTTCCTCGACCCTACAACGTTTTTGTTTCCAGTAAATTCAACCTTACAAGTTGGGCTCCGGCAGTATCCGACAATATTTTTTTCTCTTCTCGTCCGGCGAGCCTTCCATATTCGGTGGTTCAGGTTGAATTTATTGACATTTTAAAAAAGACCATGTTACTATAGTCTCTATAGCAAAACACATGTAATATTGTAAAGTAACACGTTCTACCAATTTCTCATAATGCTTATTTCATCATTCAGAACATAGCAATCATAATTTTATCAACTTGGCATAATTATTTTTATTTCGCACCTTTTTGAACAAAATATTCAAAATTTAGTAGTATAATAAAATAGATGTAAACTCGCTGTAACTATCCTGCATTAATTATAGATATCGTGCACCTCAATTAATTTGATATGTACACCGAACTAACTTGTCTCGTATTACCGGCTTACCGTTTTCCAAATAAATAATTTTCTGTATTAGGTTCGTACTACATTTCCTGTGTCATATGTCTCACCTCACTTTTAGTTGTACTTCACCTAATGATGCATTGAAATTCCCGACTAAATCCTCCTTGTGAGGAGTATATTATATTATAGCCATTTTCTAAAGAGAAAATGAGGCTAAGGAACCATAGTGATTTGCGTAATTTCCACTCATGATTTGGCTATACACCTAATTACTCCATATTTATATATAATAGTGAAACCTTGTAGCTTATGGATCACCATTATCTAATTAAAGTGTAGTTGCCATTATTGATATTTGCATGGGAGAATAAATATGCTGACCAATTTTTCACTAAAGTCTCAATGACCTTAGTTGTAGAAATATATATAAAACAATGTTTTTATGGTGGAAAACTTTCAGAAAAGATTCCACTCATCTCTCTTTCTCACCATAGTTGATGCATCCACATTTGAGCCAACAAGCCAATAGCATTAGATTCATAAAGAAAAAAACTTAAACGTACGTACAAATATGCAATAAACAAATTAGTGATCATTGATCAATAACCATCATTTTTATAACAAAAAGTGGTTTTTCACATATCTATGAATAACCCCATCGATAAATAATTTGTGCTCTTGATGTTTCGGGACTTATAATATGAATGTAATTAAGGATATTATAGATTCTTCTCAATAGAGTTTCAATATGGATGGAAACTCCTAACAATTACCTTTCATGGTCTCTTTCTATCTCTATATCTCTTCCTTTGTGCTCTTATAAAACGAAAGCAATAAGTATATGAAATCCATGCTTCTTTACTGATGTATGCATAGAAGACTAATATATATATATATATATATGAAGATATATAAAGAGTGATGAAAGGGGAGAATAAAAAATTGTTGGTGAGTGTGAATGTTCTTGGAAGTGTTGGCCCTATAAGGTTTTTGGCCAATGAAGACGATGAAGTTTCAAGTGTTATTAACACAACCTTGAAAGCCTATGCTCGTCAAGGGAGGATCCCGGTTCTAGGGTTCGAAGTGGATAACCTCAATTTCTATTCCATTAACGCCGGATTCAGTAGTATTTTCCATCCACCACTATTTAGTTTGTTCTCTTAGAATCACCTAAATTCTAGATTAATCTTGACCCGCTTATAAAAAATCGCATTAGTTGTTTAACGTTGTGTGTACAAATTTTGGTATAAAATTCTAAATCGAAAGTAATTTGATATTTGTTTATCATTTTTTTGGTGTTAGAATTGAATACACACAAGAGAAGATAGGATCAATGGATGTAACGAATTCCTTGTTGTGCATGAAAGAGCCAAGACCATTGGAAAAAGTCCAAAGAAAAATAGAGAGTAAAGCATCAATCTTTTGGAGGGACCATGCATCACCACTGGATCAAACAACACTTGGTTACTATCCATGATCTTTGCATATAAATAAGGAAGCCTATCCTCAAAGGTAAGGAAATATACAATATAATATCCATCTTTTTCAAGTAGTTTGACCCTAAAAATGACATTACATCCTTTTTCACCACTCTTGTTCAAAATTTCAATGAGTACTGTATCCATAGTGATTTGCATTATTTCCACCCATAGTTTGGCTATATACTTTTAATTAATCCACGTTTATATATGTTAGTGAAACATAGCTTATATATGTTTTACTATTTTCTAAATTCTAGTTGCTATTATTGATCTTTTGCATGGGAGAATAAATATGTTGACCTATTCGTTCACTAAAGTCTCCATTATGATTTATGCACATTAGTTGTAAATAATATAAAAAGGTTTTAGTGGTGGAATAGTTTCAGAAGAGATTCCACACATCTCTCCACCATAGGTGATATGCTTAGCTTCTTCATTTGAGCCAACAAGCTCTAATAGCATTAGATCCTCCAAATTTTCTATCGTACACTAAACTTACTAGTGACCAATAACCATTAATTTATTAACAAATTTAGACCCGCTTTAGTGGTTCTTAACATATCTATGATTATCAATAACCCCACAAAACTAAAATTCGTAGCCTTGATAGAAAATCTCTCTAACCTATTGTGTCGAGACTTATATATGCATGTAAGCATATATATTATAGGGTTATTCTCATATAGTCTCAATGGATGGAACTCCTAACACTTACCTTTCATGTTGTCTTCTCTTCCTTTAATTTATGCATCTATAAAACGGAAGCAGTAAGCAAGTAAGTTTCATTCTTCTTTAATGGTCTATACAAAGAAAAAGGATGAATAGAAATGAGAATGTAAAAGGAGTGATGAAAAGGAAGAATAAAAAGTTATTGGTGAGTGTGAATGTTCTTGGAAGTGTTGGTCCTATAAGGTTTTTGGCCAACGAAGACGATGAAGTTTCAAGTGCTATTAACACAACTTTGAAAGCCTATGCTCGTCAAGGCAGGATCCCGGTTCTAGGGTTTGATGTCGACAACTTCATTTTCTACTCCATTAATGCCGGATTCAACAGTATTCTACTCCACTCTTGCTTGTTCTCTCGGAGTCCGTGAATTCTAGATTAGTCTTGAGATCGGTTCAAGATTTACATGGCTAAAACAGAAAATCACCAAAACAATTTGCATCCTTAACCTTGTGTGTACAAAATATTGTATAAAGTACTCATTGAGCGTAATTTGATTTGACTGTTTACATTTTTGGTGTTAGCTTTGCATCCACAAGAGAAGATAGGTTCAATGGATGTAACAAATTTCTTGATGTGCAAGAAAGAGCCACGGCCACTGGAGAAAGTCGAAGGTATAAGAGAGAGTAGAGCTCGGATAGGCCATGGATGGAAAACTACTCATCTTCTTCGGTTTTTATTAGGATATATTCCTTACAATCACAAACCTAACTCTACAAGTCAAATGGACTATAGATCATTCGGTGATGGGAACGCTTATTGTATAGAGGAGTACCAACAAGAGTTTCAAAGGATTACCAAAATAAAGGAATACCAACGAGAGTTTCAAAGGTTCTAGTCTTCTAGAATAAATTTGGGATGGAAGCAAAATGCATTGGTCGACAGCCTTTCGAGATATACTTTACAATTCAATTGTGGACAATGATGGGATTATACAAAATATTTGAAAAACTACATTCTAAAGATCTCTATACATTTTGGTTTATACTAGTTCTGAAATCTAAATCTAAATCTAAACAGAATTTGACCGCCAATTTACCATGTACTAGAGACATTTTGCAAGAAAACTTGATCCATGAACTTACTTGACTAAGATTAAGAACAACTAATGGACGGTATCTTCGAATATATGAATACTAGTAAAGTCGTTTGCAAAATATTCAATTCAAAACAAATGTCTCTAAGTTGTACATGGTAAAATGGCAATCAAATTCTATTTGAATTTCATAATTTTGAATGGGAAAAATCTTGAAAAAAACTCTAACTAATTTTTATTTGGACGTTTAATACTCAATTGTTTTTAGTTGGAAGAAAATTACACGAAGTTATAAAACTGTACAATTTAATACTCACGATCTCACCACAAAAATAAAATTCTAATTTTATCCTTACCATCTTAATTAACTATTAATTTTTTAGATTATATGATATTAATTTTATAATTTTGGATAAAATTTATTTTTTAAAATTTTTTATTTTATGGCGTCTAAAAATTTTAAATGTCATTTTTAACTAGAATTATTTTATTTTAAAATTTAACATAAAAATTAGGAGAAAATCACAAATATTTTTTAAAAAGATCTTTAGAATGTAGTTTTCATGATTATATTCTAAAGATCTCTATATATTTTCGTCTCTATACTAATTATGAAATTCAAATAGAATTTGACTGCCAATTTACCATGTACTAGAGACATTCTAAGTTTTTGCAAGAAAAGTTGATCTATGGACCATATCTTCGAATTTATCCCTACATTATTAAAAGGGAAGTACAAATTGAAATTTTGTCTAAATTTGGCTTCAATTTTGATTTCAATTTTGGATTTTGTTCTTTGCTATTCAAAATCATTAAGAGTAATTTGGTATTAACAATCTCCTAAACTTTATATGATCCGATTCAATCTAAACCGTTCAATAAAATTAATTCCCTTCAATCTAAACCGTTTAACAAAATAAAGAATTTATGTCGTTTTTGAAATCAAAATATGATCACATTCCATCCCTAAAACACTATACTCAATCACAAAATCAATAATCGATAATATCCAAATCATATATTACGATTCTTCACTAATCACTAGATATTTATATTTATAAATTTAAAATATCAAATTTATTCAAATATTTAGTATAAAAACCAAATCTACCGATTGCCCGCGATTGCCCGCGGGTTAAATTCTAGTGTATACTAGTAAAGTCGTTTGCAAAATATTCATTTCAAAACAATGGTCTCTAGTACATCGTAAATTGGCAATCAAATTCTATTTGAATTTCGAAATTTCGATAGAGACGAAAATAACCTTCTAAGTGTTCTATAATTACGAAATTGTCCTTACCCTAGACTTAAACCCCATATTTTCTTCCTCCATCCCTTCTCTGCTAAATTCTGTCTGATCTAAAAAATCAACGAACACAAAACTCATCAAAGCTCCTCAAAACCCTAAACACAGTCTCTCCATCTTCTTCAATCTCTCTCTCGTTCGGATTCTCATCTCTTCTTCTGGTAATTTCTTCTTCTTCTTCTTCTATCTTCTTGCGAACCATTCGTGCTCTTGAACCATCTTACTTGATTAATTTCGTTCTATTCTCATCTGCTTGCACGCAATTATTAGTTTTCGTTTCAATAACTATGACTAGGTTAATATAGGATATAGATCTAGGGTTTCAATCGATGTTATGTTTGATTTGAGAACTATAGATTTCCCTCGTAAGTGATCTAGGGTTTATCTGATTAGCTCTCAATCTGATTGGATTGATTTGTTTCTCATGAGCCTTTGTGTTTTTCTACACTGGGTAGCTCTAAAATTGCAATTTTGATTGAAATTTATTGTTTGGGTCATTAAGCTAGTGCTTGTTTGAGTTAGAAGATAAGCCAGTTTTATGATTATGATATGTTTTTCTTGTTCATGTTTTTGGTGGTAACTAAACACTCCTTCTCTAATTTATGCAGGTTTCAGATTGAGTCTTGTTACTGTGTTTCATAAGACTATTGAAGTTAAGATGTCTGGAGCATTGAATATGACTCTTGATGAGATTGTTAAGAGGGGTAAAACTGCAAGGTCTGGGGGAAGAGGGATTTCTCGTGGGCGTGGTCGTGGACGTGGTGGTGGTGGAAGAGGAGCTGGACCTGCTAGAAGAGGTCCTCTTGCTGTGAATGCTCGTCCATCATCTTTCACCATTAACAAGGCAAGCTCAAAATCTGGGATCTTCTATGTGTATGATTTGGAAATCTGAGTTTCTGTGAAGCATTTACTTCATCATACTATATCTAAACGATGGGAGAAGCAGGTTTTCCTGTCCATGCGGAAAGCCTTACTTCTGATGATAGTTTGACATTCTTTAGCATTGAGAACATCGCCTAGGAACATGCTTCTTTCTAGTTCATGGAGATGTTTTCATTTAGGAATGCCTCTTACCCCTGCAGTTTCAGTGTACTTTGTGGTTTATGTTGTTAATTGTGAGGACTTTGGCAGACAAGTTATTGGTTGCTTTTGCGACAGTACTTAGAACCTGAGGAGCTTCAGTAAGATGAAGATCAAAATTTGTTCTTCCAGTACAATTAGACATGTTGTGCATTTCCGTCACACAGTTTCAAATCCTCAAAAGATGTGTGGTGTTGTAGTAAATATAGTGACTTACCCTCCTAACCCCTACACAGTCTTAACTGTATCATGCATGAAGTTATTGATGAACGTCCTGCTGCATTTGGAATTTCTTCAGCATGCTATGAGCGTCGGTTTTTCTTTTATCATCATAGCCTTGGTACAAAGAATTTGTTTTGGAACCGGAGCATAGTCGGTCAAACTCATTGTTCCTCCATTTCATTTGGTTTTCTCATTGGGTGGTTCTTGACTACTCGGTGGAGCTCTTTGCTTTGACTGGGTTTCCCTCTTCCAGGCATATGGGTGGTCACTTCTTTGGAATTGTTTTTCATTGACGCTGTTTTTGAAGTTCGACAGACATCTTGTACTGAAATGATTCTGTTCTATTGAATAGCCTGTCCGTAGGGTCAGGAGCTTGCCATGGCAAAGCGGTTTGTTTGAAGATGGCCTAAGAGCTGCCGGGGCATCAGGAGTTGAAGTTGGAACCAGGCTCCATGTTACAAATCTGGACCAGGGTGTGACAAATGAAGATATAAGGGTATAATCAGACTTCTATAATTTGTGCATTTGGTTTCTTAGAGGGGAGCCAGACACTAAAATGTATCTTCATGGGATCTAGGAACTCTTCTCTGAGATTGGGGAGGTAGAGCGTTATGCGATTCATTATGACAAAAATGGGCGTCCAAGTGTAAGTCCTCACAAATCTTTATCAGTCCCATTCTCTTCATGATTTTGAAAAAGTTTTATCTTGTATGCTCTTTCTAACAGGGATTTTGTTTTGTGCCATGTAACTATAGGGCACAGCTGAAGTGGTGTATCCAAGAAGAAGTGATGCATTTCAAGCTCTGAAGAAATATAACAATGTGCTATTGGATGGAAGGCCAATGAGACTTGAGATTTTGGGTGGCAACAATTCTTCCGAGGCTCCTTTATCTGGTCGTGTGAATGTGAATGTCACTGGACTCAATGGAAGGCTGAAGAGGACGGTTGTTATCCAGTATGAATTTCTGTCTTTTCTTTTTGTTTTCTCAGTAATCGCATGAATAACTGTTGTGAGACTAAATCCAAGACTTACACAATCTTCTCTGATGCTTGTAGACAAGGAGGAGGAGGGAGAGGAAGAGTTAGAGGTGGGAGAGGAGGAAGAGGTCCAGCTCCTACTGTCAGTCGCCGCCTTCCAATGTAAGTATAAATCTGTTTCTCTTAATTCGTTTAGCGGAGAACCGAACTGAGATTTGTCAACTGCATTCCATATTAAACTGCATGGTCACAAAAGTTTTGTTCCTATTTTTGTGTAACCAAACCGAATAAATCAAAATTCGTAGTTAATTGATTTTCGTTTGTTTCGGTTAATGTTTTAATTTGCACTTGTTTTCTCTTGGTGGCAGTCATAACCAGCAGGGAGGAGGGATGAGAGGAGGAAGAGGCGGGTTTCGTGCTAGAGGGCGTGGTAATGGTGGCCGTGGTCGTGGTGGTGGAAGAGGAAATGGAAAGAAGCCAGTGGAGAAGTCAGCTGCTGATCTTGACAAAGATCTTGAGAGCTATCACGCTGATGCCATGAACACCTCTTAAATCGTGTTGTGTTGTTCTTACTAAACTAGTTTCAGATGAAATCATGCTTCTCTTTTTTTCATGCTCTTCGTTGGTTTTGTTGGATGTTGATTGTAAAGTAAATGGAAGCCTTTTAGAATCTAGCTGTCTTAAATTTTCTTTTATATAAAGAGTGATTTAAAGTTACCAAGTGAACTGTTTTAAGATCGGTTTTACTCATCAAATTCAGAAGTCTAGAGAGAATTAGGTTTTACATTGTAATGAAAAAAGTGAGTCTGATTGTGAACAAAAATTTCTCAGACCAATTTAACCGGATTATAGACATTCTCACACATCCATAAAGCCTAGAAAATTTACAAAACTGAGTTAAAGAAAAAAAAAACACACACCATTGAATCACAACCATCAACCTGACGCAAGCCTATCTACCTTTCAGGAACAACGTTATCGTTGAGAACGAATTCTCCTGAATTGCTTCGATGGAAAAGCTTGTCCACAACTTCATCCCAATTCTTCTTCTTTGTTTTCAACTCCGCGGATGCTTCTCCATTGTTGCATTCTTCTTCTTCTTCCGCGGTGGACACTGCGTGTGGGATATTAAGACTCACGGCTCTCTCCAACGCATCTTTGTGCTCTTTCTCTAAAGTACTTAACCTCTCCATTCTCTTCTCTTTTGGTGCCATTGTTACCACTGTCTCTGAACTCTTCTCTCTCAATATCTGTAACCACACACCACAAAACCCACCATTTATAAAAAGAAGCCTAACTAGTCCCTTACTATTTTGTGCAAAGATAGTAAAAAAATTTGTAGCAACAACACAATTAAAGATTTTATACTCTTAACAAAATCGTCGAAAATCTAAATCTTAAATCCTGTAACCTTACTTAAGCCTTATAAACTAAATCCTAAATCCTTAGCCCTAACCATTGATCTAAAACATAAAAATGCAGAAATTAAATGTCACCTGCAATGCCTTTTCTGCTTCTCTTTCTATCCATAGAATCGCATGATCCGATGTTGCATTCGATGATAATACTATATGCTCAAATCTACCATCAACGGGAATCGCGGTTCTCACTTCGGGAGGAAACCTTCCACATCTAAATACAAAAAATAATCAGAGGAAAAACAAACAAAAATTGCTAAGAAATGCCACACTAACTTCATTATTACCTGCAAAATTTCCGCTCAACGATATGATAAATTCGACCAGGAGCATAAAGCCTTCTAGGATCTCTTAGTTTCCGACCTTCCGGTATAAATGTATCCCTCAGACAAACTAGAAACAACAAGCACGGCAAGCTGTCCGAACAACGAATACAAAATGTTGAACTATACCTATAACAAATTCATTCCAACAAGAGCATTTTCGAAGTTCGACACTTACCAGAATACAGACTTGAATATATCCTCTAATGGTGTCGCTGTTCTCGGTAAAAAATCATCCTATTATTCCACAAACACTAAGTTTTGTTAAAATTCTTAGTAAAATACCTTACTCTATAAAAATTCTCTCTATAGACAGATACCTTTCTTAACAACTAAACAACCTCCAAAACTAGTACAAAATTTAGCAGAATATTCTGACCAAACTCAAGAAGCAAAATGAAAAATTCAATTCGTCGATTCATTGTATAAAGCAAAAGCATATTCTGAACTTACGAAACAGGATTATGACAATGCTTGGTCAACAATGAACCAACCACCACCATCCAACAAGACAGTTACAAATATAATCCAAATTTTATATCAAAACTATAAATATATTCAACTCTTTACATAACCAAAAAAATTAGTTGTCAGAAATCAATCTCTAACCCCAAAAACAACTAAACCATAACACCCTTAACTTAAATACAAGTGATTTAACATTTCTAATATATTATTCTTTGTTAAAAAATCAATTTTTGTAAAAATCTTTTAACTAACATTGAGATCATTAAAACATGGTTAAATTTTTTTACCTGCAAAATGACGGAGGAGATGACGTCAGCATACTTAACGGCGAGATTAAGCGACATACATCTCGCCGGAGCCAAAGCAAAACATCGAACCTTATTCCTCGGAATATCACCAATCATCGCCGGAGTATTAACAACCAAAACCGCCATCAACGCCGCAACACCAGAACCCAAAGAATGACCAGCAAAAACCAAATCATACTCTCTACCATTCTCTTCCCAAACTCTCCAAAGAGTCTCAGATTCTTGATTCAAAACCCAAGCCGCAGATTTCAACAACCCACGATGCACATAACCACCACCAAGCATTTTCTGACCTAATTTGTTATCTAACAGAATCTTGTAATCACTCTCTTTAGCTAAGTTCAAGCCACGAATCGCTAAAACAATCTCACGGTGGTCGTGATCTATGTAGATAATGTACGGTGGAGATCTTCCTTGGGTTTTTTCGTGTGTCACACGTTTGATGACCCATTCAGGGTTTAGATCGAAAGTTCCTAACGAAGGTGAGATTTTAGGGTTTCTGAGATCGGGTTCGTAGACGGCGAGGATTACTCGGCTGATTCTTGGGATTGGTTCGAATTCTTCCGGTGTTGCTGATGTCCACGTGGCGCTATCGTCTGAGCCTACGTGTGTGCATCGTTTCCATGCCCATCTACTGAATCCTACACAGAAGACACATTCTAGTCCACAAGCTACTGACATTTTTGACCCAAAGGTGAGATTTTTTTTTTTTGAAATTAGAGATTTTTGGTTTCAGAAATCAGAGGAAAGATTGAAACTTTTTGGCTCAAAGATGAGATTAGAGAATTTGGGTTTCAGAAATCAGATGAAAGATTAAAAATTTGAGATAAAGGTGAGATTTTTAGAACTATGAATTGGTTTGAGAGAAGACAAAATTTTGACTCAAAGTTGAGATTTTTAGGAGATGGGTACAGAGAGGAGATGGAATTAGAAGACTTGGTTTTTGATTTTTTTCAGAGGAAGAGAATCTGAAATTTGAGACAAGAGAAATTGGTCAAATTTCGAGGTCGAATGGGAAATTAGAGAACTTGAGATTTGATGAATATACAGTAAAGAAAAAATATTAAAATTTGAGGAAATACATGGAAAAAAAAAAGTTGTAATAAGAGCCAAAAGGGATAAAGAAGAAGAAGAAACCAGCTAAGTATAAAGACAGATAAGCGAGATTATCTCTCTTTCTGGGTGTTTCGAGACAGAGACAGGCAAGAAGCCCAAAAAGCAAGAATTGAAGAACTTGTCCATTTTCCCATGTTTTGTAATAAAAAAACGCCCAACTTTATTCCGTTTTATTTATTTACTCCTTTTGTTATTTTTAATTAATTTTCTAAAAAAAAAATATTTAAAATATATATTAAATCTGATCATAAAGAATATTCAATTATTTTTATTGAAGTTTAAAATACATCAATAATACTGCATATAAAACCTAAAAAATTAATGTTTAAAAAACATTTTTTTTCCTACAAAAATCAAATAAAAATGAAGAGTATTAGTTTACACAAATCTTGTAAATTGTGAAAATCTTTGATCCCCTCCCATTGATTTTTTAAAAAGTGAAAATATTTTTAACTATTTTTAAGGGTATTTTAATTAATTGTTTTTGTCTGAATGAGTTATAAAAACTCTTAAGGTGTGTAAATATGTTTTGTTGATTTGTCTATAATTATTACTATAAACTGATATTAGTAAAATTGACAAATTGATATGTGTAGACAAATTGCATTGTTGGTTATGAATAATGAAAATTCAGTTCTAGTAATGTAAAATTGGTAAACTAGGAACCGGTTAAAATGGATTCTTCTCGTTCCAAGAAATGTTTATACAAAGAAAGTTTCATATAGATATTAGTGATTAAGATATCAAAATATTTGGAAGGGATAAGAACTAGGCCTGGCCCAAATAGGGTGGAGAGAGGTGCAGTAGCCCATGGGTCCATACTACAGTTGTGACGACCAATGCATTTTGCTTCCATCCCCAAATTTATTCTAGAGGACTTGAAACTCTAGTTGGTATTTCCTTATTTTTGTACTCCCTTATTTGGTAATCCTTTGAAACTCTTGTTGGTACTACTCCTTTATACTTCAAGTTTGTATAATCTTCACAATTTGTGAGTCTGAAGCGAGCCCACATTTCATTCTCGAAAATCTCCCTTGTAATGAATGTTTTCCTCTTCGTTTACATTCTTAATGCATGCCACTCTTTATTGGATTCTTCTTTAATATGGTAAGAGGCATATTGTAATACTTAGTAGATACGTAAATGTCATGTCTTACCCAACCAGATAGTCGATCTCGCAATAAGAACCGTGAGAATAGTGCAATTTTGAAAATTTGGAATAAAAACAATGGTTGTGTATGGTCAGTTCGACTAGAGGCGTTGCCATGATTTCTCCCCTAACCCTATTTCCTCTTTGTGTTGTGTCACGTTTCTTTATTTGTTGCTGACCATTGAGTCGAGTAAGCCGTTTAGGAAAGATTCAATTTATGAAAATTTCTCGTTCACCCCCACTTGCATATTTTAGAGCTCAGTTGAACCTTTTTTAATTAGGCTCGACTACAATTGATCAGGTCTGTTTTTGTTGCTAGTGGTAGTCTCACAAGTCACAAGGCAAGATTCCAATCAAGGGACTACCTAGCTACTTTGTTTTTTCCTTTTGGGAATTAGTCTAATCACTCTATCGTTAGGTTTTATCTTTATTTTAAAGAATCTAGGTTTCTTACAGCAAGTTGTAAATAAATAACGAGTTAATCAAACAATATAAACCTAACTACATTTTGACTTCTTATGACGTCAGTTGGCCAACTTCTTATGAATCCATACACGTTTTTATTAAGTAATCAAATTACTCTTTTCATAGTATTTTCTTATACCAAAAATACTCTTTTGATATAATTAAGTTTGACCATAGATACGTCATACGTGTGACAGACAGTGTGAGATATAGCTATGTATCTATGCAGCTTAGAGTTGAGAATAAACCATTAACACTAGAAACATAACTGGATCAACGCAACATTGGTTTCATCAAATGCATCGTGGACGTTTCTTATAAAACGTTTGTTTCGTTATCTTAAAATTCGAAATATTCTGTAACCAAAACTGAACTGAAACCAATTTTGGTGTAATCAAACTAAACTGAATCGAACAAAATAAAAATTCATTGAATCTTATATTTAATCTTTTATATATTGAAAATCATAATCAGTATTTACATAAATTTCTTACTAAACCGAATTACGAATGGTTTTAGATGATTTATATTTCTGTCAAACCGTAAAAATAACCAACCCGAATCATAAACCAAATTGCTCACTCCCTATATTAACAATACCGAATTCTGAATACAAGTCTAACCGAATGGTTTTTAGTACACAATAGAAATGTGCACCGCTCCAAACAATTGTTCTCAAAACGTTAGGAGTCTAACCTAAAGTAGATGTATCATGTGCCATCTTTTCCCAACCGTGATGTTTCTCTAGAAAATTTCATTTTTCCAGAACAATCAAAAGATATATGTAAACATCTAAAGATTTATTAGATAAGAAAATAACCACCTAATTTTTATATGAATAGAAACTTGCTGTAATGGTCATAACCAGTAGAACAATAAATAATTACAAATGAGTTCATCATCACTATATATATTCAACATTCGCTTACATAACATTCTGTCCAAATTAGAGAATAAGTAACTCAAGAAGGAGTGAAATCAACACAAAACACAATGATGATCCTTAGGCTGGCTCTAGCCATCGTCATCTCCACCTATGCAACCGCACAACCAGCATCAACATCGTCGCTTGTAACCTATATATTCGGCGACTCGCTAACCGAAGTTGGTAACAACAATTTCTTGCAATATTCGCTAGCAAGAGCAGACTTTCCATATTATGGAGTTGATTTCTCCGGTGGTAAAGCTACCGGAAGATTCACCAACGGTAGAACTATCGGCGATATCATATGTGCATTATCTTTCTCTCTTTCTCCTTTTACTTATACATCTAATATATATAAGATTCATTTTTGTTTCAACTTTCTGCTCGTGTTTTGTGACACATACATATGATATTTTTTGTCCAAAAAAAAACACACATGAAATATTAGAAATAAGGTTTGAGTTTGGTTTTGTTTGTTCAAATCCAATGACTTTTATTGTTTGGTCTATAGTTATGGTTTTTAATATTTGTACTATGGTACTTAATTCCATGAACATTTGTATCTATTTTGTTACATCATCTCCAAAAACATTTATTTGTTTGTTATAGCTACGAAGCTCGGGATTCTATCGCCACCACCATATCTATCGTTATCACAAAACGACGATGCATTTCTCAGTGGTATAAATTACGCATCTGGAGGAGCTGGAATTCTCAATGAAACTGGCATTTACTTCGTACTATACTCCTCCTTTTCTATATACTCTCTTAAACATTTAAAAAATTTCAAGTATTTTAATATTGATTATAAATTTGTGTTATTCTGATGGAGATGCAGATCCAAAGGCTAACTTTCAATGATCAAATAAATTGTTTCAAGAAAACTAAAGAAGTTATTAGGGCGAAAATCGGAGATGGAGCTGCGAACAAGCATGTAAATGATGCCATGTACTTCATTGGTTTGGGTATAAATTAAAATTTACATTACTTGATTTTATCTAAAGTTTCTTCCCTTTTTCCATTTTGTAGGAAATTATTATTAATTACGATAACATTTTTTTTTCTTGCATTTTTAATAAATAGGAAGCAACGATTATGTAAACAATTTCTTGCAGCCATTTATGGCAGATGGGCAGCAATATACACATGACGAGTTTGTCGAACTCTTGACCTCAACCCTACACAATCAGCTTACGGTATTCCAACCAACTTCTAATTTTCCTTTTTCTTTTGTTTAATCAATACTATCAAAAGTGAGTTATTCTAGTGAAGTTGAACCAATTGGTAGGTCGTTTTCACTCTTTTTTTTTATTATGATTATTATCAACCAATATATTATATATCTATACTTTTTGTCCTACTTTGGAAAATTTGGGGTTTAAATCTCTTATACGTGCATAGACACAGTGAAACTATACAAGTGTGTGAATCATGGTGGAAGTATTTTGGGTTTTAGAAACAACCTTTTTGATATGTATATCCTTTTTTTGTAAATTAGTATTGTGTCGCTTTGAGATATGTATTATAAATTTATAACTATGGTTCCATAATCCTTAGTAAATGACTACAAATTTCATTTGTTTACGTAAATAACCAAATGATAGTGTAAATAAATTATAGTTAGTGTTAAACATGTCTTGATTAGTATTTTTCTTATTTAGTAAAATCTCAACATTTTATTAGTGGACGATTTATTAGATTAAAAACCTCATAAGCAAATCACATGTTATTTTTTTCATTATGCATGTAAGTTTGAAAATAAATACGTTATGAATAAATCACATCGTAATTTTTATGATCCGTTAGATAAATAAATAATGTTATTTTTCAAAAGTTGCACCAAATAAAGAAAAAGTCTTAATATTTTTTCTATTACCAAACAAAATTATAAGGTTAAAGACATTTACTCTATAGTTGAGCTATTTGTTTAATTAAACCATGAAATAACTGAGATTTACTGGAGCAGACAATATACAAATTAGGAGCGAGGAAGGTAATATTTCATGGGTTAGGCCCATTGGGCTGTATCCCATCACAGAGAGTGAAGTCAAAGACACGCATGTGCCTGAACCGTGTCAACGAATGGGTATTGGAATTCAATTCAAGAACGAAGAAGCTATTAATAGATCTCAACAAACGCCTCCCCGGAGCTAAATTCTCTTTCGCAGACACTTATCCCGCCGTTCTCGATCTCATCAACAATCCCACTCACTACGGTAAAAAGAGAGAACTAATCAATATTCAGACTTTGCATAATTGCATTTGCGTTACGGGTCTTTATATCGTAACATACCATAACGTGTCGAAAACATATACAATTTAGTTTACGTTTTGACTATTTTACAAACAAAAAAACGCAGGATTTAAGATAGCAAACACGTCATGTTGCAATGTGGACACAAGTGTTGGAGGTCTTTGTCTTCCCAATTCCAAGATGTGTAAAAACCGTCAAGACTTTGTCTTCTGGGACGCATTTCATCCGTCCGATTCGGCTAATCAAATCCTAGCCGATCATCTTTTCTCTTCTCTTCTTTCTTCCTCTTCTCCTTCTCCTGCTCCTAAACCACGTCAATAGTTTAGCATTTACAAAAATAAAAACAGTTAACCAATTTTTGTTAAATTGGACCTACTTGCTATATACATGTGTAACTAATTTTATGTTCTTGATGTAACCATCAGGACAAATATGTGTGTTTTGTTACACAAGTATTATATATTATAAGATAATTATGGTTTGTATGTATCATGAACACATTGTTATATATACACATATATTCGTGTTTAGTGTTTCTAGACATGTGTTATAAATAAACATCTACACCAATTTTGGTCTTCAGATTGCTTTTGCAGCATAACTTCTTGTTTTTTCTCCAAAATGCTCTATAATCTTCAAATACATTTTAAACGTGTAAAAACCTGAAAAAAATTCTAAAAATAACAAAAAGCCTCTTAAAATTATACCAAAATCATAGCCAAACTCGATAAAATTCAAGGTATATCAATGAACTAATAACGCATCATTCATCCCATCACGTAAGTTATTAGACTCAAAGAAATCTAATACAAACCGAATTACCGAAGGCCCAACAGTACCCCAACATTCATGGTAAAAGATGGGCTAATAACTGTCTGGACCTGTAATTTGAATTTAACCATTTTCCTTATCGACCCTAACTTTTCCACTTCATGTCCAGAAAAAGGTTTAGTAAGCGTCAATAACTCATCCCATGGTAAACCTGCAAAATCCTCTTGCAGCAAAGCTTCCACCTTTTCATCAACATCTTCCATAGAATAGAGACTATTATAGTAGTTCGCCGCAAAATTCACCTTTCATATTCGGAACCTATAAATTCTCATCATTTTTCAACATTTCAATCTGATTTCTCCTTCTTCTTGTAATTGTTGAAGAAAAACTCTACTCGACCAAGAACTCACTAGTACCAAAACACTTGTATTCACTTATTATTCCTTGTATTCACTATATCAAGATCAATTTAATCATTTAGTTAAATTCAATATTACTCTCAAAGCTTTATTGAAAATCTAGCGCCCTTTTTTTTATAAAACCTAAATATACAAATCTGTTGTGTGAATTTTATCACATGCAAATATCCAACTTATAATATATGTAGAACACCATATGAAATTTTTTTGTTGCAAGAATACTACATGATTCAATATTTTTTTGGATTCCGATTTTCCCGTTTTGCTGTAGTAAGGGCCCGTCAACAATGGCACTATAATTGCTGAAAAAGACTTTACAAATGTGATGAAAATATGTTTGGTTTCATGGAGTGATGCAGAGAAGCTATACGATTGTTTCTCGACGGCCGTTACAAAAAATAGGAGAAATCGAAAACTAAAAATATATCATGAATTACATTGAAATCGATAAACAAGTATGTGTATTTTTTCTAGCAACACAAAAAAATGTAGTATATATTAAATTAATTGAGTATTTTTAAGAGATTTTTTTTTGTTTGGGTCTTGTGATAGCAAATCAAATTGTTTTATTTTTTTCTGAAAAACAGAACAAATCAAATTGTATGTGTTAATT
>Ga0041059_1000846_pt1 | contig 24128 bp, 11 predicted proteins | sample AraColnosormetaG_FD_56232 | JGI IMG/M metagenome (GOLD analysis project Ga0041059, IMG submission 56232) | Arabidopsis roots microbial communities from North Carolina, USA - Col MF nosort | ecosystem: Host-associated > Plants > Roots > Unclassified | place: USA: North Carolina | collected... | reverse complement strand
TTCTTCCTACTAAGTATTTTGGTCCGTTCCTCGACCATGATCTAGTTTTCTCCTAAAACAAACCGGCCTTTTTTATGAACGCGGGACGCGGTCGTTACAAGGTTTCCTTCTAATCACAGACAGTCTCTGGAAACAGTTACTTGAAGTAGAGAAACAGATGAAGCTTTATGAGGCTGAGACCTCACAATTTGCAATGAGGTAAGCTAAATCAGTTACTTCTCTGCAAAAGGCTCTTTCAAAACACATACATTCACAGGAAGGATTTAGCATCAAAGGCATACTAAAGAGAGAGAGTCACAAAATAATTGATAGATTCAGGTGCTGCATAACAGCTTTGACATGTTTCATCAATCTTGATACCATTTAAGTTTAGCACATGGACAATCCCTGCATAGAAAATTAGAAAGTGTTCTGATTTAGATGCCACTTTACGCTTGCATATTCCTTGTTTCAACTCCATGTGAATCTCTGCAACCTCAGAACACCATTACGTTGGAAGATTTTACTGTGACATTGTAAAAATAAATGAAATCATTATACTGACTTATTGCTTCGTTCGATACAAAAATAAATCCTCCGTAAAACCTGGGAATATTCTCAATTAATGAAACCCAAACCCATTCGATATAAATTACAATACAACGACCAAAACAAATCAAACATTATAAACAAATAAGTATAGGTGTATATTTGTTTTGGTCGAAAATGCTCTGCGGTGAGAATAGCTTGCCGGGTGAGTTATGAGTGTAGTGTATGTTTCTTCTTTATTCTAAGAGACAATAGGAAAATGGTGGCCAGGAAGGTTCGGTGGATCGCGGCTGATCAGATTGGCCCATATATTCGCAAGAGGTAGCAAGTAATGCTCTCCGTTCCACTCCACCGTCTTGATTCCTGCTTCACAGATCCGAATGAAGTAAGCATATTCAGAGTTTCGGATCATGGCGGTTGCATCATTTAGGTCTATATGATCTTTCTAAACACAATTTCTAGAATAAGCGTACCTGGTACTATGTCAGTATTTAGCCCAGAAATGTAACATGTGGGTGATGTGGCTGAGGTGATGCACGTGTAGAGCGTGAAAGCGTCAACTTCGTTTATATACTTGATTGATTCTAGAAGTTGATCGGCAGAATCGTCATGACTATTCAGCAGAGCTTCTACTAGCCCAGAGCTCAACCACAACTTCAAACACTCATCCAGAACAGCCAACACATTGGATGATGTTGGAGCTAATAAAATCCACGGTTTATATAATCTGGTTGATGCTCTCAGAATTTTTACTACTCTGTAAATTTCTCCCACTGAGAGAGCATAGCTCTTCCCTGGTCACACAGAATCAGAATAAGTCACGGATGAAAATGGCCTCAATGCAAGAGGATTAATGGGCTAATGGTTGGTACCTTGAGGTTTAGATAGGATTTCTTCTTGGACATCATTTTTAATCACCTGCTTCCAAATGGATGCAGCATGTCGCAATTCTTGAGCACAGGTCGAAGAAATTTCAAACCAAGTTGAAGCGTATTTCGACTGTTGCTCAAGAGAACCCAAGTTTATGATCTTCAGGGTCAGTGTGGCGTGTTTGAGTAGTTCGATTGTTGATTTCCAGTCCTTCTCTGCCTATGAAAAAATGTTCATTATTTCTTCAGTGTAAATATTTCACGTTAAAACCATTCATCTCAATATACAGGGCACCGAGAACTCCGACAGAACTTAACTGATAACAATCTCTCTGTCAGGAGATCTTCTGAATCAAGTTCTCGAAACTTTGGCTCCTGGAGAGCCTTATAAAGTTCAGTCATGCCAGAAGATCCTGGTTGAAGACTTTCTAGGTTGACTCCACTGATCAAAACATCATTGTTCAGCAAGTTTTGCAGATCCTATAAGAAAAAATATCAGGAATTAGCAAAAAAATAGGAGGGAGCCACTGCATAATAACTCATAATTAAGTTTCAGATGACAATTGCCTTCTAAATTCATAAGTTATCTGTCAAGGGTCTCCTAGTTGTGATATTCAATAACTATAGTGACTTTGCAGCATTCCCATGATTCGCTAAGCAAGATTTAGGAAAACGTTGAATATACCTACCTCGATTTCACTGTCGCATTTTTGAACTTCATCAGAATCCGCAGCCTTGTCACGAGCTTCCTTCAATAACAAAATTTCAAATCATGAAACGAAAATTAAAAGATAGGATGTACAAGAAAATGTTATGAAGGAAAAGGTCTTTTAAATTAGTTTTCTGAAAATGTTATGCAGACACAAAAAGTCTGCTGACCTTTAATTTCTCGAGATGATATAGAGCAATGTGGTATAATTCAATCTTCAGCTTATGAAAGAGATCTTGGTAATCATTAGGCTCTATCCGAATTACTGTTTTATCATGCAATTCTCCAAAACCATTTGGAACAGAGGATTGATTCCCAACTTCATTTTCGACAGAACTATGTTTATATTCCCACAAACCATTATCTCCTATCCTCGACATGGAATCTTTCACAGGCTGTGTTGGACCTTGAAACTCCCATGAATCATCGTCAAACTCATCGACAACTTCTGTGACGTCAGACATTTTCAAGGCTGGAGAAGGCCCTTGAAACTCCCAAGTACTGTCAAAATCATCAGCACCTTCTGCTATGCCTGAATCTGTTATGGGCATTTTGGGGCCCTGAAATTCCCATGAATCATCCTCACCATTTACTTCATTAGAAGCAGTTGCAGAGTTTTCTAAAATATTAACAGCATTCTTCTCCTCCACCTGACTGTATAATCTGGATATTAAGTCACTGATGGACACAGTTGGACTTGGAGCCTTAGTTTTCTCTCTCACAGGAAAATCGCTGGCTAAAACAAAACTATCTTCATGAACCAAAGTGTCAGAGGTTTCCGATTTCTCATCCTCGAAAAAGGACAATGGCAAGACTCCCTTGGGCTTGCCTGTCTGTACTTCCTTTTCCTGAGAACAAGTAAGTACAAAATCAGGAAGGTGAAAAGGCAATTCCATTAAGCTAAACAATTTGTATAGAGGTTTCAGCCTCGGAAAAAATAAAAGAAATTATATATAAACAAAGGCAAATCTTAGCAGCAGTTCTATATGTTTGGACCTAATTAATGTTCAACCCGAGGTAGTAATATACCAACCGAAGGTTAAGCAAAGTTACAGATGAATAGCATGTCAGTTATAAACATTTAGTAGATATGACAGATTACCCAAGATCAGAGTAACAATACCATCAAAAGTCAAAACTAGTCATTTCAAATCCAGCAGACAAAATATCTGTTAAGCCCTTTTTTTTGTTGGAAATAAGAAACATCATGTGTTATCCAGATTCAGAATCAATTCCTGTGCGGATTAAAACAGAAATTACCTCTTTCTCGTTTCCAATTTCCAAAGATGGCTGCTTAAAGGCCCAAGAAGTTCCTCCAGAATTCACATCTCCATTGCTTGGAAAGGAAATCGAGCCATTTTCCATCTTTTTCGTCTCTTTCTCAACACTTGATTGAAAAGAGTTGGTTGTTTCAAGTTTAGAAACGGGTTCAAAACCAAATCCGAACCCCCAGCCGTTAGATTCCTGAAAACACATGACAAGTAAAGCTTGTACCCTCTGCCAATGCAAGGATATTTTTTATGAAATGAGCCTTGTACCTTGTTAGTTAAATCGCGCTTTGGCTCTTTCGCTTCAGCAACCTTAAACTCCCATCCGCCATTGTCCCAAGGGTCATCATCTCCATTTTCCCGTTCAGCCACTAACTTAACTGCATCTACTTTAGCAGTATCAAAATTTGGACCTGTTCCATTTATAGCAGGTGAACTCCAAACACCTGAACTTACATCCGCTGTATTCTGGACCGCTTTCTCTCGTTCCTCCTGCTAGAATACAGATATGTAAAAGCGCATCACAACATCTTGCTGACTATGTCAAAATGTCAACGTAAAGATTCATCTCCCTTAATATATCTTAAAAAAACTATACAAATAGCAAAACATTACAAATTGCTCTACGCAACAAGTACAATTTCCTCACTAGAGAACAATAAGAAAAGGCGTAAGCTTATCTACAACATACCTTATAACTTCCACCAAGAGTTCCAAACATAGACTCAGCAGTCTTAAACTCCCAACCATCAAGATCATCGTCACTTTTATCGGCAAATCCCAAATCTGAATAATTTGGATCCAATGTGACCTCAATAGTACTTGAATTCAGCACATTGCTCGCCTTGACAGACCTTTCTGTACCCAAATTCAAAGGATTCGTCTCCAAGCTAACAGCTGAATTCTCGATTTTACGATTCGAACTTGAGAGATCTACATTGAATCCACCTGAATTCCCATGATTGTTATCACTATGTCCGTTCTTTCTATACAGATTTGGGATCAAACCACTAATTTCAACAGTATGATTTGTATTCGAATCCACTACTCTATTCACAGATCCGTTGCTATCATTGCGTTTACTGGAAAACGAATCGAATGAGAATCCAAACGATGGAACCGACGCACTTGATTCTGTATCGTCTTCTTCTTCTTCTCCGAACACAGAGAGTGGCACTGGACCACGAGAAGTAACCCAATTCGCCTGACTCTTCTTCTCCGACTCGATCCGATTATGTGATGAATCAGCACCGTTGCGATCTGAATCGAAAGCATCGGAAGAGTCGACGAAATCTCCCCAATCATCATCCCCGCCGTTGTTTCCTGTGGATGTATCGACAATTGGCGAGGGGGAGAAGAAGAAATCGAGGCCGTTCATTTGATCGGGAAACCAGTTTTTAACGGATGGATTTTGAAAGCTTCGGTTTTAGTCGGTAGTTTTAAGCTCCGCCTAGTTGCTGGGTGGGTGCGCAGGATAGCTTACCCTGCGCACTTGAATCTTGTGCGATTTCTCAATGATTGCATTGTTTTATACTCCATTCGTAAAATACGTTAATTGTTATTCTAGTCTAAAAAGATGTTAAGGCTCTTGACTAAACGCATCAAATGCGGATGTTAGAATTTGCGAAAACCGACGGTTATGGTTTATAAGAATGATTTAAAAAAGCGTGCGAGGTTGGGTTAGTAGGGGTCAAACGGTTCTGATTTTTCCGTTAATCGATTTTTAAATATTCTACCCGAGTTATTCGAACAAATATTTGGTTTGATTCGATTTTGTTATATCAGTTTGGTTATATGTTTATAAGTTCGATTTAGTTAGGCTATTGATTTTCGAAGAATTTTGATATATATTTTATTCATTTTTTTGGTATAATCCGACAAATCGAATCGACTCAATAATTAAGCGCATCTTAAAAGCATGATGACCAGTTCACCTAAAGTAAATAAATTTGACCAAAACCGATTCGGTTCACTTCACAAAACTTTAATTTGCATATTTATCGTAAGCTAGTTTTTTACAAAGAGATTTAATCGCAGTTAAAAAAAAATAATAATAATATTTATACTAATACATCCCTTCAAGATGAACGTAGTTTGCAAAGTCCAATCTTGTAAATCAACGCATCGAAAAGACTTCGTGAGCGCGTCAGCTAGCTTGGTTATCGAGATTATGTGTGAAACGCGACGAGTTTTGGCTTGAACTTATTCTCAAACAAAGTGATAGTCAAGTGTCAAATGATTCATTCGAGAATGAAAACCAAGTCCATAACTCATCGAGAATGAAAAATACATAGCGGAAGCGTGGTAGACCCATAACCCACATGTCCCATGATCGGAACCTGGCTCTAATACCATGTAGAAAGGTTATAAACTAATAATTATTATTAACAAGGGTTTTCATATATATATACATGTGGTAATGTGGTAGAGGATCTTAGCATATATACGCATAAATCTTTTATAAAATATTTTGCCTAAATTATAGGTACAAAATATAACAATATATCTATACTATAAAGTGTCTCATATACTCAAGATATTTCTTTCTAATTCAATTATTTCATAATCAATCTCTTTGCGGATGTTAGCTATCTTTTCAACAATGTGATGATTTGAGAATGACAAGGGCTTCTTGAGAGTAATCATGTCTAAATCAGACCATGCAAAAATTATTGTGTCTTTATTGTATAGGTTTTTAAATGCTACCAAGCTCAAGAATGTACAAGATGTGCTCTATGCCAATATTATCTACAATTTCCAATAACTGATGAAATGCATGTAAGAGATTTGGTTAATTCATTATCTTATAATGGAAGTTAAATTAAGTGCTTGGGATATATTGTTTTAACTTATACAATTAACTACTAACCTTCATGACAAAATCTATAGTCGGACGACATTTCAAGTAATAACAATTCATATCTAGACAACTAGAAATCTTTTTTGTTTGACAATAATATTGATATTGATAAAGATTTATCAAGGTTTTGTGATTAACAATTAAACATTACCAAGTTGTTGTTATAAATGTTCATATAAAATAAAAAAATATAGAAAATAAAAATAGTTTACTAAGGTAGGAAGAAAAAAGTGTCATTTTTAAAACTACCCTTTTATGTGTTTTATTTTGAAAAGTACAATTCTTCTATTTAAATAAAAACTACATTTTATATATATGTAATATGACATTTAACCTGATATAAATTAAAAGCTATATTTTTAATAAATCAAAACTAAATTCAAAATTTGGAGAAAAAGATAAACTAAATTTAAAATAAATATTAATTATTATCATACATTCGTTTAGTTTTCTTTTAAGATAATGATTGTTTATTGACTTTTTATACTAAAATTAACAATATAATATCTAAAAATATTATAAAGTTTATAGCTCAATATTATCATGTTCTATAAGGCAAAACAAATCTCAAAAACTCCAAACATATGAACTCAACAAAGTTTACATCTCTGAAAAAATTGCAAGGTAAACGTTCTAACCATATACCTAAACTATACAATATGTTGAGTTCAGGTAACTTTTCATGTGGTAAAATATTCATTTTTTAATATTAGAATATTCATTATTAACCTTTTATGAAAAATTAAGGATAACAAATCCTTACATTGAAAATTATATAACAATTTGGTAAAACTAAAATATTTATTTATTATTAAAAATTGATATTGTATTTAAAATTTAAATACGTTTACATAATTTTCAATTTATTTATTATTAACAATTTGCCAATCTTAGATATTAATATGTTTAAAACGAAATGTTAATATGTTTATTGTTAAGTCAATCCTCTAATATACGGCGGCACTACTACATCGAGTGTTTTTTTTTGCGGTTTATTTTCAATATCTAATATACTAGTTGGATTTTGACCAAAAAAGTGTATCCTAGTTTGGTGTGCTTTTATGGTTTATTGAATTAATATTAATATACTTAATATGGTAAATTACTTTTCTATAGCATACATACGAATTAGTTTGGTGTGCTTTTAGGTCCATTCCACGCCACATGGATTAGGATAAAGTCAAAACATATGAAAATCAGAAACTGAGTTTTGGGTTTGGTAGGGTTTAAGAAAAAATAAAGATGACTTCGAATGATCTACTTGCTTGTACTTCTCTTTGTCAAGATTCTCAGAAAAAATTTCAGGAGTTAAGATCCATATAAGATAAAACATTTTACTATTTTTAATTAATACTCTGATCTAACATTAACATTTTATGTTGAGAGTGTTGACTTTGTGAAAATATAGTGATAGAAAAGTCTTATCGCATTGAGAATTTTGTTGTTCATTACTATTGCAGTCACTGTAACAATCAATCTTCTTCGACATTGAATGTTACAGTAATTTTGGTTGACATGAGCAACAACATTAAGCAAGAAATTTCATCATATGGAGCTATTTGTTTTATGAGAAAAACCTATATCAATATTGTATGGAAACAAGCTATAAACCACAAAATGAAGTGTAAATTCATATCCATTGATGATAATGACGAGGAGGTGCACAACAATGACAACCTTATTATTTGTCATTATACGTTTTACGGTTTGTGTTTATTTTGTTTAATTATTTGACTTAAGGATTAACAAAAAAATGTAGAAAAATAAAATTTGAATGAAGAACATATAATTGTTCTTCCGTAGAAGAACCCGAGAAGACGGGAATACAAGAAAATTTAAAGACACGAGTGAAAAGTGACGCAATAAATAGGACATTGCAAACATCAATATTCTAAAGTAAGACACGTAGCACAATTATCGAGTATTAACATTTTCAAATCCAATAGCTACAAAAAGCTTATCCTTTTAGATATCATCAAATAAATAACATTAAAATTTAAGAAATATTTTAAAGTCAATCATCCAATAATACATTAATTTGTTTCTAAATTAACTAATCAATATTGATCACTTCATTTCAAGTCAACATAAATTTTGAATTATTGCCAGAAAAATAATATTTTTGATGAAATCTTTATAAAAAATCAATGATAGAATTTATAGACAAAATTTTGCATATCCTCATATTTTGATCTATAATAACTTTTTAATTTTATTTTTGTATTTATTTATAAATCCTTCTTTTTATTCTTTTCATTTATAATAGTTTTTATTCAATTTGTTTTACTTAATTTACCTCTAAAAATTGTAATGGAAGTATTTATGCCAATATTGAACACGATAACAAGAGTGTGAGTTGCAAATATGAGTTGTATTAAAGCAGATACATTGGAAAAAGGAATCGTGGTGGGCTCATAACTCATATGTCCCAAGATCGAAACCTGGCTAAACTGATAATTATTATTGACATAGTGTTTTCATATTTATACATGTGGTAGAAGATCTTAGCATATAAACGCATAGATCTTTAGGAATATTATGAATAAATGATAGGTAAAAAATATAACAATATATATATATATATATATACTCAAGACATTTCTTTCTAATTCAATTTCCAAATCAATCTCTTTGTGGATGTTAGCTATCTTTATCTTTTCAACAATGTGATGATTTGAGAGTCGCAAGGATTTCTTGAGAGTAATCATGTCTGAATCAGATCAAGCAAGGATTCTTGTGCCTTTATCGTATAGGTTTTTATAATATATCCCACAAATACTAGCAAGCTCAAGTTTGTACAAGATGTGTTTTATGTCAATATTATCTACAATTTCCAATAACCGATGAAATGAATGTAAAAGACTTGATTAATTAATTATCTTATAATGTAAGTCAAATTAAGTGCTTGGGAGATATAATACTAACCTCCATGACAAAATCCAGACCCGGACAGAAGTTCAAATGACAACAATTCAGGTCTAGATAATTAGACAACAATTCAATTCAGGTCTAGATTATTGCCAGGTCTGACAATAATATTGATATTGATAAATACGTTCAAGTGACAACAATTCATGTCTAGACAATTAGAAATCTCTTTTGTGTAACAATAATATTGATATTGATAAAGACGTTCAAGTGGCAACAATTCATCTAGACAATCAGAAATCTCTTTTGTCTGACAATAATATTGATATTAATAAAGATTTATCAATTTTTTTATTAACAATTAAAAATTACTAAATTGTTGTTATAAGTGTTCATAATAAATTAAAAATATAGAAATAAAAAATAGTTTACTAAGGTAGGAAAAGGGGGTCATTTTTAAAACTACCATATTTATAAGTTTTAGTTGAAAAGTACATTTCTTCTATTTATATAAAATCTACAGTTTATGTATATGTAATATGACATTTTCCTGATATAAATTAAAAGCTATATTTTTAATAAATCAAAACTAAATTCAAAATTTGGAGAAAAAGATAAACTAAATTCGAAATAAATATTAATTATTATTATACATTCATGTAGTTTTCTTTTAAGATAAAGATGGTGTATTGACTCTTTATACTAAAATTAACAATATAATATTCAAAAATATTATAAAGTTTATAGCTTAATATTTATCAAGTTTTATAAGGCAAAACAAATCTCAAAAACTCCAAACATATGAACTTAACAAAGTTTACATCTCTGAAAAAATTGCAAGGTAAACGTTTAAACCATAGACCTAAACTATACAATATGTTGAGTTCAGGTAACTTTTCATGTGGTAAAATATTCATTTTTTAATAATAGAATATTCATAACTAACATTTTACGAAAAAAATAAGGATAACAAATGCTTACATTGAAAATTATATAACAATTTGCTAAAAATAAAATATTTATTTATTATTAAAAATTGATATTTTGTATTTAAATACGTTTACATGATTTTCCATTTATTTATTATTAACAATTTGCCAATCTTAGATATTGCAAATCAATAAGAATTTCAATTAAATTAGGTGAGTCTTCATCCTTTTTCCTTTCCGATCTCGTATATTGATAATAAGATTTGGCATGATGTATCTATTTTACAAAGAACAGTGGAAGCAACCACCAGTTTCTCAAATCAAGTGGAAAAAAAAAAAATTACCCGACATCGTTGAAGCCTACAATCGCATCTTTGGAACTAATATTTGAGCAATTGTATCACTTTTTAGATTATCGTATAAACACAAGTTAGGATGTACGATGGTAAAGTTGTTATCTCTATAAAGTATAAACACTTTGCAAATGTAATTTATATTTGATGAACCAAAACATTTATTAGCAAATTTGTTTATTTTGAATGTTTTAGAATTTTTCAAAGAGGATTGGTTTGTGAAATTGTTTTTAATGTGTAACAGAAAATTAAACTAACTTAGGGGCGGAGCTAAGAAGAAGTTAAGGTGGTCATGTGACCCTCTAAAATAAATAAATGAACTATATCTAGTATAAATTTGAATGAATTTAGTGAAACATTTGGTTAAAATTAGATTAGGATATCATTTGTATACAAACCTGGCAACCTCCAAATGTCTCCAATAATTATATTTTTGCATCAATTATTATTGCCTTTTTTTTTTATCTTGATGTGAAACAGAAAATTAATCTAATTAAGGGGCGGAGATAAGAAGAAATTAAAGTGGTCATGTGACCCTATAAACTTTATAGATGAACTATCTCTAGTATAAATTAGAAAGTATTTAGTGAAATATTTGGTTAAAATTAGGTTAACCACCCAATAAATTTGTGTACAAACCTCTAAATGCCACCATTAATTACATTTTTTGCATCTATCATTATTGCTTTTTCTATTTTTGTTTTTATTATGCTTTTAATACAATGGTTTCTAGATCGCCGCTGATCCACCTCCAAAGTCAACTCAATTGATTTTCGTATCTAACAAAAAAGTGTTTTAACCACGTAACAAATTCAAAACCCCAATGGTAATATTAATAAATATTTATCCAAACACAAAACTTTAGCTCAATTTTCTTTATTTTCTGCAAAAGATTCCAACACCACTGCTGGATCCACCGGTGCAATCAACAGTGTTTTGATTCAGCAACAATGGCTCAATCTTGTCCAAACTTCTTGAGCCACCAGAGTAAACACATGCATTACAACTTGTTTCAAGAAGTGACGCTGTTCTGTATTTATCTTCGCCACCAACAACCGGCATAGCAACGCCAGGTTTCGCCGGATTCTTGAAATCTTCTTTATACGTTCTTCCTAAAACACCTTCCACGTTTGATGACAACTTCAAGAACCGGAACTGAACCTCAAGATGAGCAAAACAGTCATCCTCCGGTATCCCGTATTTATGGATTATGTCGTCTTCTTTTGTCACCGGAACCACGTTGATCCAAATCTCGGCAATGTCTTGTAACGTGACCAACACGGAGTTTATGTCAGAAGTTCTCTCGATCTTTATATAGTCTCCTAGAGGAGGACTCCACACTGATGTATCTCCTTTTGGTAAAGAGATCTCTTTTCCTTCGTAGGAAAGACGGAGGTGGTCAACTTGGTGATCCCATTTCTCGGCTTTTGTAGCCTCGAGTGAGAAGGTTTTGCTGTTGGGGCCGAAGATTAGACCTAAGGATTGTATCCACGTAAAATCTCTGGCCCGACCATTAGGTCTAAGACCAATGAAACGTGCGTTGACTTGGAAGTCAACGTCAGAGATTAGTGCAAAATGCTCGTCGCGTTTTCCATGAAAGTAGAAGACGATGCCATCTCCGCCGATGAAACGTGGATCTAAGCATGCTGATCCTTTGCCGTTGCAATTAGGCTTCCTATCTGTTACAATGATTATTTTCAGTACGACATTATATTGTTATATTAAGAACATTTTGTTATAGCATTTTTCATACATATTAAAAGAACAATGTAATTATACGTAAGTCTATCTCTCTAATTAATAAGCTAAAATAATATGACTAAATCTGAAGGTTAATTTGAAAATTCTCTATTAGATATGAAACGACATTTTATGAAAAGAAATAAAATCTTAAAACGGCACTTATTATGAAACAGAAAGAGTATTGGTACTTTACTTCGGCAAGTGGCTTTGCAAATAGGGTTAAAGCAATCGATGACGCATGCCTTGGTACTGCCATTGGGAGGGGAAAACGAAGGACATTGCTTTGGGCAAGTTTGCTTCTTTAGGAAACATGGACTCTTCCTTTGGAAACATGTCTTTGTTTCCAACGCTGCTTCGAGTTGTACAACGACAATACACGCATAGAGCATCACCACCAATCCAACGTAAACCCCATTTCTCAGATCTCCCTTCATTGTTTTTTACTTCTCTTGGGAAATGAATTATTGTGTCCACATGTTGTCTCTTTTTATAGAAAGCATGCATGCTTACCAAGTTGGAATTTCCTAATTAGGCACACTTTAATAATTCCTTCGTAAGTATTATGTACACACCGACACAAACACACACACGTTACTTTTTTTAAAACGAAATGTTAATATGTTTATTGTAAAGTCAATCCTCTAATATACGGCGGCATTACTACATCGAGTTTTTTTGGGGGTTGTTTTCAATATGTAATATACTAGTTGGATTTTGACCTAAAAAGTGTATCCTAGTTGGATTGAATTAATATTAATATACTTAATATGGTAAAGTTCTTTTCTATAGCATACATACGAATTAGTTTGGTGTGATTTTAGGTCCATTCCACGCCACATGGATTAGGATAGTCAAAACATATGAAAATCGGAAACTGAGTTTTGGGTTTGGTAGGGTTAAGAAAAAATAAAGATGTCTTCGAATGATCTACTTGCTTGTACTTCTCTTTGTCAAGATTCTCAGAAAAAAAATTCAAGAGTTAAGATCCATATAAGATTAAACATTTTACTATTTTTAATATATACTCTGATCTAACATTAACATTTCATGTTGAGTGTTGACTTTGTGAAAATATAGTGATAGAAAAGTCTTATCGCATTGAGAATCTTGAATCCTTTAACAAATGTTTATTTTTACTAGGTTTAATTGTATGGTTCTTTTATCTGTTAATACGTGTTATTGACTCGGCGTCACTGGTTAAGGTACTTCGCAACTATGCACATGATCGTGTGTGCGAAATCGCGGATCTAGGGTCAAAGATATTAGTTTACTATTATTGTGGAATTTTACCAAATCTATTTTATTCATTAGTGTTTATTTGTTATTCCCCATATATTCTTCTTAAGATTTACATAATTTATTCGTAGTCTGTGGGGTAACAATAAGTAGCGCAGAACTTGAAATTAAAATCAAACTCCAAATTGATATTTTAAAAAGAAATACATTCTAACGTACTATTAAAACCATGATTATTTTGTTTCAAAATTTATCATATGAATTTAATTTACGTAAAACGAATTCATAATTTGAAAATTTAAAGTAGGGGGAAGTGTACATTTGTTATAATTCCACTAACTTAGGAGTCAATGTTTGTTTTAAATCGCATGTGCCATTCTCGTTGACTATATGATAAAGTTGCGATAGACGTTTGGCAATCGTTCATAAGAAAACTTTACGTGTATTTCATCCTCGAAAGTGGATGGAGTGCGGAAGCTATAACAATTTTGACTTACAAAATTTCTAGGAAGATTTTGTATCAAACGCGGATTTTGTTTTAGTAATCGAAGTTCAAGAATTAGATAAATGAAATTGAGAATATTGTTCTTGTAAAGGATTTTTCTTCAAATCAATAGAAAATCAATAGTGTCTTTTAAATTATTTAATGGAGATTTCTAGTTATTTAGTTTAATTGTTTTAGTTGATAATAATGGAAGAATGAGTCTTCATAGTTGAATAATAGAATATTCTCAAATATCAAACTCATGGCGAAGGACTTTCATAAGATGGAACATGTAATTTTGGTTAACCATTGAGGACGAGATATAACAATCAACATAGCAAAACTTACTCTGGAGGAAGAGATATAAACATTATTGTATTGTTATATGATAAAAGAATCTAAATTATATTTAAGTGAAGAATGATACGCGAAATTGAATCATCTGATGTACGATAGAATCTAATCGGCGGACAACTTTTAGTTATGAAAATCAAATAAATGTAGCATGACATAATTAAACATTACTGAATAGTTCAATTCATTGTGTTATCACCACACTAGATTTTTGGAGTTTGCAATATCAAAGTGTCCATTCTTGAATCGTTTTCAATTGTATCACAGGGGATAACAAGTTTGAATAGTCTTGAAGATGAGCCGAGTATGGAGGAAACGAGGGTGATAGGATCATTCGTGAGTGAGATTGAGGAAGAGTTGGAGCTTATTAAGGCGCCTATCTTCAATTTTAATATGGATGAATATGTATGTGTTGGAGCTTGCACTTGATGAAATTCGGTAGAAGGATAGTTTTACAATAAATAATTTTTCCATGAATATAAATACCTGATATATTGAATAGTTTTACAATAAGAATTTATTGCAAAAAAATCTTCTATTAGCTTTTAATAAATACAAATTTACGCATCATACTTTTTTGCAACTTTTTGTTATCATCAATTCTGTGAAATATTAACATATAATATGTTAAATTGAAACGCTCATGATAAAAAAATTTAATTCTATTTTCAAATTTTATAAAATTTAATATATGTGACTATCTAAATGTTAATATATGTATACAATTTTTATTGCGTATATTTTATACTTTATATAATTGATCTGAATTTGTTCGAAACGAAACTAAAATTTGTAAAAATATATGAAGTAAAACAAATTTATGCACAAAACTTCTATATTAGTTTTAAGGGAACAGGCCCCGACTATTGTCGAGGTAAAGTCTTTATTAAACACATACTTTTGCTACAGAAGGTACGGACGCAACACATTACCAACATATACGGACGTAACACATTACCAACATAACAAAAAGCCCCTAAACTCAAACAACATCATCATATCATATTTAATGGTCTAAGACGTTAAGACCGGTCTTGTCCACTCCACGCTTACGCATTTACCACAGCTCCTCCTACACAAACAAAAACACCAAAAACAATTTAAGTTGACACCAAGTTCGCCACTTGCCTATAACGTCATATCTAAATATATCAATCTGTGTTATTTTACTTACCATTAGGGTGAAGAACTTGACCAGTGAAGTAAGAAGAGCAGTGGTTACACGCCAAGAAAACATAGGATGGTGCCACTTCAATTGGCTGACCCGCTCTTTTCATCGGAACCTCAGACCCAAAATTCTTAATCTTCTCCTCATTGAATGATGCTGGGATAAGGGGTGTCCATATTGGACCAGGAGCCACACCATTGACACGGATTCCTTTCTCAGCTAGCTGAAGTGCAAGTCCTCGAGTAAACGCCACAATCGCTCCTTTTGTAGCGGTGTAGTCGAGAAGTGAAGCGTTTCCCTTGTAGGCATTCACCGAAGTGGTGTTGATAATGCTGCTTCCTTCCTTCATATGCTTCAACGCATGCCTAACAAAATTAAAATGGAATATATCAATTACAACCACACGTAGGTTTGACTTCGTCACAACAAAATATCACACGTGTGCCACCTTGTGAGAAAGAAGTAAGAAAAGATGTTTGTACGGAAGACTCGCTCAAGCCTAGGCTCATCAATCTCTTCGATTGTGCTGCTCTCGTACTGCTCTGCTGCGTTATTGATCAAAACATCGATGCGGCCAAAAGCATTAACGACCTCATCAACGACCCTTTTGCAGTTTTCGTCAAATCCTAAATCCGTTGGAATGGCGATAGGTTCCTTGGAGTCCGAGGTTTTGACCTCCTTCAACATTTGTAGGGTCTCTTGTGCATCTTTTTCTTCTTGACCCTTCACGTAAGTGAAAGCCACAGTAGCTCCTTCGGATGCAAAACAGTATCCCACGGCTCGACCAATCCCAGAGTCTCCACCAGTTATCAACGCCACCTTACCCTGATTTACATCCATGTTGTTAAAGAAATATTAAAATCTCAAATCCTTTAAAATAATTAGCTAATTGAGTGAATTTGAATTGAGATCAAATTATCTTATGAAATATATACCAATATGCATATACAAATTTACGTACTCGAAAAATGAATATGGTACGTAAAGATTTGAAATTATGTAATATTTTGATCTCAAACTAAAGGTTATAAAAAATTACACGAAGCTTGTTGGAAGGTTGGTAATCTGAGCTAGAGAATTGTGGGCTTGATTCCATGACATGTTCTTTGCCAGGTTGTGCATGTTGTTTTTGTTTCTCAGACGCCATCGCTCTTAGGCACACACGCGGCGATAATCTTCTCTTTTCAAGTAGAGGTTTCTTGGTATTGTTTGGAATTTGAGAAAACGAGAACGTAACGTTTGATGATAAGACTCTTGACGAAGTGAACACTCGACACAACACATTCATGGCCATATATACAACATGCTACATTGAAGTAGCAATATATCTCAACATAGGATCTGACATGTGGCAGGTTGAGGAACATGACATGGTCGGAGGAGGATACACGTGTTGGTAAACGTGGCCAGATTTGTGGTGATCCGTATGACATGGACAAACACAATGTCTCCTTCACACACTGACAAATTTCTTCGTTAAGAAGATTTATTAATTAAAATTTAATTTTACTATATAATCGGATAACTATACCTTATATGAAAATAAAAAAAAACTATACCTTATATGTATATATACATATATATTTTAACTCGAATTTGTTGTTGTGCATGCATGACACGTGAAGAGGATGTGCATTAATACACGTCGTCTTTTGGCAAAACGAAACCTCCTCGGTGCCAAGTGTTTGTCACTTTAGCAAATTCTTATCAAGAGAAGCTAATTCTAGACCTTTAAGATACTATAAACAAATAGAGTACAGGACCAACAAAATTACATTCTCTTTGCCTTTGCCTATCGCTTAATTCTGCTTTTATTACCAGAGAAAGCAAGAATATATAAGAATCAGAAATTGGGTGAAGAAGAATGGTCTTGATTACTAAGATGTCTCTCTCTTTCTACATCATTCATCTTCTCATTTTCTCCTTGATTTCCACTTGTGTTGTCTCCAACCGTACGTATTGGCTATCTATCTCTTTCTTAGTGTATTTACATTATGTATTTGTACAACTCGTTCTTGAATAAATATTTACATATGTAATACGTGTTTTGAGATTACAAGATGGTTTCACCGGAAAAAAAGGATTACAAGATGATCGTTTTGTAAATATATGTATAATAACATTTATTCAGGTCTTTGGTAATTACTTTTAAGCTCATAATATTGGAATTTACAATGTCATCCCCATGCATGTTCATTTAAATCGTGTAGATGGAATTTTTCTCATTCATAGATCATTATTTTTGTGTTTTGAATGTTGTAGAGGCCGAGGATAATCTTCTTCAAGGCCTAAACAGCTACCGAACTGCTCAAAGAGTTCCTCCATTTGCCAAGAATGAGAAGGCTGATTGTGTGGCTGATGAGATCGCCGACAAGCTCGAAGATCAGCCATGCACAAACCACACCACAGCGAGCACGGTTACTCCTGGCTCGGTACCTCCACGGCTGACGAACTACCAGGACATTCTCTCTGAATGCAAAATCGACCCAAACACTACCCGTGACGGATTGATCTTACCTGTCTGTATCCCTAACCGGATCCCGACTTTGGCTTTAACTAATTACACCCAAACTGGTTATGCTCGGTATCTTAATGATTCGAGGTATGTCGGGGCTGGTGTTGGGTCGGAGAAAGAGTGGATGGTGGTTGTATTGACGACAAGTACTCCAGGTGGAAGCTTTACAGCTGGTGTTGCTGCTGGCAAGGCGACGTCTGTGAGAGTAATGGCTGGTTTAGGGCTAATGGGGTTGTTGTTTAGTTGCCTTGTGCTCTTCTGAGCTAGTGATTGTTGTGTTTTTGTGTGAAGACTCTTTTGTATCTTTTACCCTTTGTTTTTAACGAATAGTAAAAAAAACACATCATAACTAAATTAAGAAGTACAACAGAAGTTAGTGTGGGACGTAGAAGACATTAGTTATAATAATCCAAAATTAAAAAAAAAAATCTGATTATGGTTTGGGAGTGAATGTAAGTTTTAAGTCATATTTTATGTATTTCAATCCTCTAGAGATATGAAACTGTATTCATGATCGAATTTGAATAGTTGATTGATGACCTTATGGTATTTGTGACGAGATGTCTATGAATTTACACATTTTACATCATGATCATAATGACCGCAAGTTTATATGAATATATTTTTAAAATATAGAGATGTGGAAACAACTCACCAATAAATAGGAAAATATTAGAGTAGATAATACTTTTGGTGATTATCCATTATTACTTATTCCCCAAATAATTTAGTGTTTATCTCCTTATCCAATTACGACTTGTTTCCACGTAAATTTCTACTATAAATACGTTCGTTTGCTCATTGTAAGATATAAGTCAAATAAGTGAAGTTTATTTCACTCAAATTCTCTCGTCTCTCTTTATTTCTTTATTGTTTTTATTTATAGAATATTATATACTATTCAACAGAAAAGTCGTTACTATAGATTCAGTTATTTTAACAAAATTATGGTAGAATAAACGCTGTGATCACGTAAAACGTTTTTTCAATAATCCACTTTTATTATAATTATTAATATTTTGGTCATGCATATTTCGTATCAAGTAACTTTTTATGAAAAAGCATAAACCAATAAACAATCTTTCACCATCTTAACTTACAAGAAAAAAGAAAATACTACATAAGCTGCAATGATCCTAGCTTACTGTATTGAACTCAACAAATCCATCTCAATCGGTTGTGCTGTTCGGTCTTCATAGTTAAGCTTCTTCACTATACCCTAAGGTATACCATCTGACCCGAATTTACCCCTAGCATCTTCGTTGCTAACAAAAGTGAAGCTGGAAACAGATGGTGAAGGGCCCTAGAGGGCATAAGTTATGCCACTAATTCAAAGAATATTAATCTACAGATGTGTTGAATCATGAAACTATAAATAATATTAGGTGAGGTGAATAACGTATGGAAGTTAAGTTATAGTGTTATTGTGAAGGCATAGAAATTTTCCTTGTTGCTTTTTTAGCTATATGATTACTTGTAGAAGTTAAGTAATTGAGTAGACAAATGTAGTAGGTATTGTGGAAGTTGATTTTTACAAAATAAAGATTTGAGTTCTTGAATTTTAGGTAATTGATTTCCTATCATAATTCCCTTACCATATCATCTCCAATTCTTTTTTCATCAGGCATATCAAGTATCAAATAGTTAAGTTTTTACAAAGTAACATAAACTAATCAACAATCTTTGTGATGACAATGTAGCTTCCAACAAAAAGAAAATCCTACTTAAGCTGCAGTGATTCTAGCTTACTTTAAAACTCAACAAATCCATCTCCATTTGTTGTTTCTGTTCAGTCTTCGTAGTACACCTTCTTCACTACGCCTTCAAGTACACCATCTGACCCAAAATTACCGTTAAATTCTTCATTGCTCACAGGACCAGGAAGCTGAAAGTTGATGGTGAAGTGGCCTGGTGGGCATAAGTTCTGTGTTAGCATTTTGAAGATCTGATTGTGTTTGCAAACTGTCTGCTCCCCCGTCGTTGTTGCTCCCTTTATCATAATCTTACCGTCTGGTTCTATTTCGCAGCTGAATTCCTCTGCATATTTAACAAGTCAGATTCAGCAGAAGACAAGTAAAAGCACACGAAACAAAGCTCAAAGCACCTCATAAACACGCTTATAAACCGTGTGCAAGGAAATAATTGAGTAAACACACTTATAACACAAGGCTGAAACTTCTCAAATCTATGTGCAAATAATATTTGCTCTGAATGAACAAATATCTTTAACTAGCTTTAGAAATGATAATTTGGCATGTCATTTGGAAACTTCACAAAGATATGGAAAGGTGGTAAGACTTACTCTCATCCCTTGAAACACCAGGCAATGCAACACGAAAGTAATATGAGTCTTCGGATTCAGCAATATCAACCAACCCAATCGTTAGTCCAATCTTCCCCATTGCAGCACTTCCCGTGAGAGCAACTCCGGTTTTCGTTTGACTGATAAGGTTAGAAAACTCTGAACTTGAGTCAGAAGGCAGAAATATCATCGCAGGCCCTCCTACTTTCTCTACACTATCATTCATCCTGTTACTCGACATGGATGCATGAGTTACTGGACCAATGTAAGGCATACTGTTCAATGGAGTCACTTCAAGAATTTGTGGGTTCCTTGTGTTATCCGGAAAACTGTTGTTTTCCCTCATCCCATTTAGACCACTTGAAGACCTGAAGCACAACAATTCCTTTTATCATACACTTGACTCAGATTCGCTATATAACAGAATCACTCACGAAACTACAACGATTCTTTAAAACAGCAGCGGACTAAAAAGGCTTAATCTTTGAAACATTATAAGGCTATAGAGGTAGCTAGATTCTAGAATCAGTAAGAGAGCAAGAGATTGAACTATATTGGTTAAGATCCAATAAGCAAGCTAAGTCTTGTGATGTATAACCACTATTAATGCTTACGAATATTCATACAAACGGAAACTTCTTATACTTTCATGACCACAAATTAGACAAACGAAGAGGCAACATTCATCATTTGTCCTCTTTTATGTTATCGAAAAGGTCTTACACAACAATGTTAGATACACACATGAGTCTGACCCAATTTTGTAAGCAAGGGTTTAGCCAAGTAATGAATATTATACTATCTTAGACATAAGTTTAAGTTTTAAACCTGAAAATAAGTTTGGCACACAAGTATTTCATCAAAGTTTCAGACTTTTAGCCAAAAGTAACCTAATTTCAATCAGTGAAAATGTACAAAACCCATAAAGAAAAATTAAATCTTTCACAGAATCAAACGAAAATACACAAACTTGGGTTATATAAGAGCAAGAGTAGAAACAAAACTGACGAATTTTTGAGAAAAATTAGTTACTTTACCTCATCGGAGACGATGTTTCAGAAGTCGCCGGCAAAAATCTCCGAGAAGCTTTGTTGATTTTTTTTTTTTTTTCTCTTAATTTTTTTTAAGATGTACATTTGGTATAATCGCCACGTGGACAAATCAGTGCCGAAAGAATACCATTTTTACCCTCTTCTTGCCATGTCTTGAGTTTTTTTCCCAAGTCGCTTTCTGTTTCTCTGATGAGAGACAACGAAATTCACTAAGCAGCAACCCTAAATTTACACTCCTGGTTAGTAACATTTTATCTCAATTTCGTTTATTTATCAACAAATTATGTTTCTATTTGCTTCAATTTCTTAAATCTCCTTAAAAAGTTTCGTTTTTTCCCACCCATTTTGATACGAAATGTGTCCAATTTTTATCCAATTTGGTTATAATTTCTTATTGCATGTCCAGTATTTTTCAAATTTTCTATTAAAGTTTCAATCTTTTTGTATAAACACTCATAAAGAATCAAACTTTTGATGTTGTGTTGTGTGTTTAGGATATGAGTGATACAATGCCTGAGATCGTGTCTCCTTTAGTAGCTGAAAACTCTCAAGAACAAGAAGAAAGTGTGTTAATTTCATTGGATATTGAAGAAGACAAGTTGTTTCTCTTACATTTCATCATAGGAACTTACTTTGGACCAGATTTAAGAAAACAACATCATCGTCCAAAGCAATCAGCTTTTCAGATTCAAGCGTTGAAGAATGTTGTGGTAGATGAGTTAAGTGGCTCACTTATGAAGAGAGCTGAGCTAGAACGTGTGTATTATCACATTATTAGAAATGTTGATCCGTCTCTAGTCATGAAGCCGAAAAAGTTACGTGAATATTTCAATGCGAAACGCAATGATTCGAACAGGGATTACCCTCTTTTCGTGGATCTTTTTCCGCGAAAATTGCACCCTGAAACCCATGTTAGGCATAAGTTTAAGTTTATCCGGAGCATTGTGTTCATTAATGATCCAGATACTTCTTGTATGAGAGAAGAATGTGTTGCGCGGTTTAAGCGGCTTACGGGATTGGATAGCTTTGCTTTGAGCCTTAGTGTTGATGTAACTAAAAGTAACGGCGTTGTTGCAGCTAATGAGGTTAAGGTTGAGATTGATGAGAGCGTGGAACCTGTGAAAGAGGATAATGCGGGTACTTGCACTAGCGGTGAAGAAAGTGATGTTGCTGCAAAACCTGAGGTGAAATCTGAAGCTCATGGTGGACTAATGGTGGGACTGATGGACATTGGTGAATGTGATGACGCTTATCTCTTCCGTGTATCGCTTCCTGGTGTGAAAAGAGATGAAAGTGAGTTACTTTTTGCTTTATCTAGAAGATCTCTCATCCCACTAAACCAGTTTCTTGATTTGATGAGTGTGAGATATTGCAGGATATTTTAGCTGTGAAGTAGAAGACAATGGGAAGGTACTAGTTAGAGGAGTCACTACAACAGGCGGGAAGCGAGTTAAACGGTATTCTCATGTGTTTGAAATGCAAACGCGGAGTCTCTGCCCTCCCGGTAACTTTTCTGTCTCGTTCCGCCTCCCCGGTCCTGTCCATCCACACGAGTTTTCTGGCAACTTTGGAACAGATGGAATTCTTGAAGGAGTCGTAATGAAAAACTTGCAGAAACAAACTGTGTAAACGTTTGGTAGTGATATAGGAAGCGTCGGTTTTTGGTTTTGGTTATGGGTAGGGATAAGTACGGACTATTTAAACTCGAGCTAAGCCATTTTGAAAACTATGTGTAAGGACTGGTTAGTTTACAATATCACTGTAGCTTTGAACTTTATAAGTAGTAATCTAGCCTTTTGTAAGTTCAATTCTCAGTTTATGAATTTGTTACATTGACCGAAAACAGTTTGATGACAAGATAAACCAAACTGAATAACAATAGATAAATCCATGGATCATAAAACAGAAATTATTCTACTACACCAAACTTTTTATGTCGCAATAGTTTTCTATTAACATTCTTCTTCTTGAGTAGATCCACCGGGGAGAGCTTCGAATTAGACGGCTCTGCGGAAAACAAACAAGAACAATCAAATCAAGTTTTGTGTCCATGTAACGATAAAGCACAAATCTAAACCAAGAACTCACAGTTTATTAGGCCAAGCTAATTGTCAGGATCCTGCTGCTCAGGTCCTGGTTGTTGCCACATTGGCTGACCCATATACGGGTTCGGCGGATACGCGCCCGGGTTACCCATAACCATTCCCGGGTTCCCAATTGGAGCTGTTCCAGGAGGCAAGTATCCATACGGATAACCCGCAGCTGTAGCAGCTTCAGCACCAACACCACCCAAGACTTCATCACGAAGATCCTCCCGAGGAACAATATCCACAAGAAAATCAAAAATATCAGTTCTAGTCACCGCAGCCGCGATATCATTCTTCTGCAACGTCCTTCTCTTGTTCTCCTCAGTATGGTTCCAAGACCTTAACGTAAGCTCCAGAATAAACATCTCGCAGGCCCTGGCGAACACAACAGGCGCCTCGGCCGAGATCATACGCACATCTTCATCAGCTTTCATGATTTTCTTGATTCTTGCCAATGGAAGGCTATGGTTCTTGAAATCAGTGGTTTTCTCAATCTCTTTGAATTGAGTCTCCCAGAAAGATTGAAGCTGTTGAGTGAGCTGTTGTTGTTGTTGCTGGTGGATCTGATGGTAAGCTGGATGGTCTGAACCGGTTGGTGTAGTGGTCATGGCGTTGGTTTGATATGGGTTTGAACCATAGTTCATAGCTGATGATTGTCCTTGTTGATCCATTTCTCTACCAAACTAAGAGAAACATTTTTCAAAGTTTTTAATTTTAATTCTATCATCAAAAACACTAATGAATTTATAAGTTTCATATTGAAAACAAAAAAAAAACACAACTTAAACACATTAACAATAATC
>Ga0041059_1000845_pt1 | contig 24134 bp, 18 predicted proteins | sample AraColnosormetaG_FD_56232 | JGI IMG/M metagenome (GOLD analysis project Ga0041059, IMG submission 56232) | Arabidopsis roots microbial communities from North Carolina, USA - Col MF nosort | ecosystem: Host-associated > Plants > Roots > Unclassified | place: USA: North Carolina | collected... | reverse complement strand
GGTCCTATCAATATCATAAATTAATAATTGTATAAATGTATCAACTATATATATATATATATTATGTAAAAAAATTCTTTATAATATATTTATTATACTTTTTTGCTTAAATTCATATTTGTTCTTTGTTTGATTATAGTTTTCATATTTTACTGTATCAAAACTTTTAGTGTTGTTTTCTAAACATTATTATTATGTTTTACTTGTAACTGGTTCTAGAAATATATATTCTATAATGAAGGAAATCTTATAGAAATTTTTAAAATGTTACCAAATTAGGAAAATCTCTCTATAAATTGATAAATATTAATTTATCGATAAATTAATACCTCTCTAAATTAATAAAATTTCGCAGTCCCAACATTACTAATTTATAGAGGTTTTACTGTAATTCGTAAATTTTGAGAGTAGTTTTTAACCAACTTACACCACCAATTTATTAGAGTACATATTTTGATTTTCGATATGCAATCTTGTTACCAACTAAGTTGTTAATTAGGACCATATACTCTTAGAAATTGCCAGCTAATTTGAACAATGACCATTTAAGTGTTTTCAAATAATCAAATCATATCCATATAAAAATAATTAGTCAACTAATCCCCTATTAAGAAAAATCAACAATTAAAACATTCTCATTTCCTCCTAATGAATACCCTATAAATACCCACTAAAAACTTACATTTCTCCCACCAATCTCAAAGCAAATTAAATACACTACTACTTCTTGAGCTTTTAAACTACACAAACAAATGGCTCCAAGAACCCCCCTTGCACTCTTCGTTTCTCTCAACCTCCTCTTCTTCACTTACACCTCTGCAACCACAGGGACTTGTCCTAAAAATTCCATAGAGATCGGTACTTGTGTCACTGTGCTCAATCTAGTGGACCTAACATTGGGAAACCCACCTGTAAAGCCATGTTGCTCGCTCATCCAAGGCTTGGCTGACCTTGAGGCCGCGGTCTGCCTTTGCACTGCAGTCAAGGCTAGCATTCTTGGAATTGTCAATATTAACCTTCCTATCAATCTCAGCGTACTCCTCAATGTTTGTAGTAGGAATGCTCCAAAGAGTTTCCAGTGCGCGTAAGTTGAATACCTATGACATACCTATGAAACAAACGAATCATACCGATGCTTGAACATGTTTTCTTACCTACTTGTTGTTGTTCTAAGATGTTTGTTTTTTCTTTCTTTCTTGGATTGTTAATAATGAACGTACGACGTTCTGATGCAAAATAATGGAAAATGGGGTTGTGTGTACAATCGACAAGTTTGTATATACTCCTTTACTTTGTTGTTCCTTTGTTTTGTTGTTCCTCTTCTTTGTAACTGTGTATTTCAAATTTGCTTAATAAAAATATAAATTGATGTTGTAGCTTATATATCCTCTATATATGTGTCTAACTCAAAAATGGTAACCAAACTTAACAATGATTAAAAAGTAAAATTATTTTTTTAATATAAAACTTTAAATATGACAGATTAAACATTTTTTTCTTACTTTTGTTAAAGTTAGCAATTGTTTTTAAAGATATCTTTTATCTTATAAATCACAAGTCACCTGACCAATTACAATTTGCCAGATAGATTTTTTAAAAATTAACAAAAAACAAATAAAATGAAATAATGATAACAAGGAAAAAATTAAACATGAACTTTATCGACAACAATTTCTGGAAACTGCTCACCCATGATGCACGATCCTTCTTCTTCGCCCACGATCTCAACCTTTTATACTCCCACAAACATCAGACAATTTCTCACTCGATCGAATACAAAATATAATTCTCCTCTTCCTTGGTTTCAAAACCCTAATTTCTTTTACAGTGAATATTTTGGCACTTATTTTTTCTCTACAGTTTCAATGGTTCAGAGTTTCGATAGGAATAATTGGTTTTAGGGGTGAGAGGAACATGAAGTGTTGAAGACAAAATTACGAGAGGTAATTGGGCTATATTTCTATATCAACATAATATTTTCTTTTCTTTTCAGATTTTTGATATATATCAATACATTGAAAAGTAAACTCCTCAACTCCACTAGGTGCTCTTTACCGCTAGAAGAAAAAAAATGATTCTTCGACAATCACAATCAAATTCGCCAATGAAGTTGTTCTCCAAGGTAACTTTTTCATAGTCTTTTTAAAAACAAATATTTCATTTTTTCTATAATGGTGGGAATAGACTGAAACATGAAGAAGCATTATGCTACACGATTGTTTTTTTGCTCATCGTGGTGTTTTTCAAATTAATATGTGTTGTTGTAATTCATTTACTATGATTTCACTTTGACATGCTGTTTTGATTAGCGTATTTAGTAGATGTTTGATGGTTTAGTCATGTTTGATGTGTATGTTATATATCACTTATGTCATTTAAATTCAAAAGGTATATATCATACATTAAGGAATAAAGATCAGCAAACTAATGTGTAAAATAATTGGCCTTAAGGTGTATATGTGTTAACTAACATGCTGATTTTTTTACTTCCTAATGTTTTATGTGGATTTGTAAAACTGTTTGCAGATGGAGATCATGAATGAATTACTTGATGTTGAAAAACCAAAGTACTCATAGAGCAGACTAAGAGTTAAAGAAATACAGGAAAAGCAAGATATAAAGAAGTAAAACATGAGATCTTTAAATTAATCTTTGTACTCAACAAACTAAGATCAATGTATAATTATTTTTATATTAATCTAACTTAAGTTTTAGTAAGTTTGTGGTTAATCAGTGACAAATGTGTTAATCTTTGTTTTTATGCATTAAGTTATCTATAAATGCGAGTTTTTTTTTTTTGTCAAAAACATGCAAGTTTTATGTTAAGTAAATCGTTAGCAAAAATGTACTACTAGTTCTGTCATAACTCATAACTCATAATTCGTTCAAGAATTATGAATGGTTGATTGAAAAAATAATTTTACCATGGATTAACTCTCTCAAAGGCCCAAGTCCATTAAAGGATTAAAAGGAACCTAACAGCCCATACCCGACTTTTTTCTTTTTTGGGCTGTTGCTCTTACAAAGGATTTTTTTTGTAAAGTAAATTAATTTAGATTTTGGAAATTTAAAAAAAAAAAGAGAGAAATAATTGTTTCTGTCAAACCATATTTTTCTTTTCTCAAAAAGACAAGAAATACATCTCCTAATTACAAAAAAAGTATGTTTTTTTACCGTTAAAAAACTTTAAAAGGTGTATCAATTTAATTTTAAATTGACCAAAGACAAACGAAAATTTAATAAAATTGTTTGGATAAATAAAAAACATTATCTGAAAAACCTAACCGACATCTCTCCTCCAACCACTGTGTAAAAAGCACTCAAATCACACTTTATCTTCTCCGTCACATTTTCCCGAGAAACAAAAAAAAAATCTCAAATCTGGCAAAAAATGGCGACGATTCCAATGGATATCGTCAACGACATATTCCTCCGATTACCAGCAAAAACTCTAGTTCGTTGCCGTGCTCTCTCTAAGCCATGTTATCATCTAATCAACGATCCAGATTTCATCGAATCTCATCTTCATCGCGTTCTTCAAACCGGTGATCATCTCATGATTCTTCTCAGAGGAGCTCTTCGTCTCTACTCTGTAGATCTCGATTCACTTGATTCCGTCTCCGACGTTGAGCATCCGATGAAACGTGGTGGTCCGACCGAAGTTTTTGGTTCTTCCAACGGTTTAATCGGGTTATCGAATTCTCCAACTGATTTAGCGGTTTTTAATCCTTCGACTCGACAGATTCATCGATTACCTCCTTCGTCTATCGATCTCCCCGATGGTTCGAGTACTCGTGGTTACGTGTTTTACGGATTAGGTTATGATTCTGTTAGTGATGATTATAAAGTTGTGAGGATGGTTCAGTTTAAGATAGATTCAGAAGATGAACTTGGTTGTAGTTTTCCTTATGAGGTTAAAGTGTTTAGTTTGAAGAAGAATTCATGGAAGAGAATCGAATCAGTGGCGTCGTCGATTCAGCTTTTGTTTTACTTTTATTATCATCTCTTGTATCGTCGTGGTTATGGTGTTCTTGCTGGTAATAGTCTTCATTGGGTTTTACCTAGAAGACCTGGTTTGATTGCGTTTAATCTCATTGTTAGATTTGATCTTGCCTTGGAAGAGTTTGAGATTGTTCGGTTTCCTGAAGCGGTTGCGAATGGTAATGTTGATATTCAGATGGATATAGGTGTTTTAGATGGTTGTCTTTGCTTGATGTGTAACTATGATCAGAGTTATGTTGATGTTTGGATGATGAAAGAATACAATGTGAGGGATTCTTGGACTAAGGTTTTTACGGTTCAGAAACCGAAAAGTGTGAAGTCGTTTTCGTATATGAGACCTTTGGTTTATTCTAAGGATAAGAAAAAGGTTCTTTTGGAGCTTAATAATACAAAGCTAGTCTGGTTTGATTTAGAGAGTAAGAAGATGAGTACTCTTAGGATTAAGGATTGCCCTAGCTCGTATAGTGCGGAACTCGTTGTGAGTAGCCTTGTCTTGGGGTGTAAAGGAGATCTTAATAACATTAAGTATCGAAAAGAACAACAAGCTAAAGAAGCTAGAGAAGCTAAAATTATGCAGAACACTAAAAGGAGGTGTGATTTTTTTGTTCTTCTCTAAGTCCAATTTACTTTAATATCATTTTCATTCGTTTTTGTATCGATATGTTCAGTATCTCGTTTGTTTTTATTCTCAGGGATGATTTCCTGTCCAAAGGATTCAAGCTGGTCTTATAAGCCAAAAACAAGAGACAGGAGCTAAAGCTGCACAAGGTAAGTGAAAAAGTTGACCGTTCTTAATGGGTCTAGTTTGCTGCTGCATTCTTATTGCATTTCATTCTTTTCTGTCTCTGCTCTGTTTTGTCGCGGACGTTCATATCCGGTGTCTGTTTTGTGGCGGACGAGCAATTTTCATATTCGGGTTGGGACAAGAGTGAAAGTCACAGTATGTCATAGGTATTGAGTGCTTAGAAGTTAGAACATTCCCTAGAAAATGTTATGGAGTCATCATCAGGATAATTACTTTAGCATATGACCATATTCAAGTGTGGTTTTTTCACATCAATCTATCTGCAAAACAATCATTGGGTATGATTTTTTCAGGGAGGAGAAACGAGAAGGGGAACAAACAATAACTTCAACCAAAAAGCTCTAATATACCAAAGGAGAATAATATACAACTTACCTACGTATATGTGCTTATAGAAGAGAGGACAAATGTTTTTGGTTTGTAAATAACTCTTTTTAAGTTTGATATATATAACTTACTAGTACTAACGCTTTGTATACTTGCTTTTTTAAGTTTCTGCATAATATGAGATGTTAAATAAATTAAAATTTGTCATATTTAACAAGAGCTGGTTCTATTACAGTAAAACCTATATAAATTAATATTAAATTAATAATTTGTATAAATTAATAAATTCTTCCGTCTCCGAGTTGGGAGTAATTGATACAAATCACTAAATCAATATGATAATAATTTTTTTAAAAATCTTATATAAATATATGGTCTCATCAATAATATAAATTAATAATTGTATAAATTTACTAATATATATTATAAATATCATATGTAAAATATGACTCTTGTAATATTTTTCTTCAGTTTTTATTAATTTTTTGTAGTGTTCAATTATAATATTTAACAAAATGAATTTTTTTTTTTATTGTAATTGGTTTCAGAAATACTATTGATTATAAAAAAAAATTACATTTTATATCGATTTTGTGTAAAAATTTACGAAATTTGTACAATTTTATTAAATTTTCGATAAATTAATATCTTTTTAAATTAATAAATTTTTTTGGTTCTAATATTATTAATATATAGAGGTTTTACTGTAATACTTTGCTATCTTTTCATTTATTTATTAATATTATTAAATCATCGACATGAGCTAACGTTTTTCTACAATAACTTTTGAGATCACTAAGTAGAAAGTTGAATCTTTCATCGACAATTTTATAAGTAGTCAATAAGAAACTTTCTACAGCTTGCTTATTACCCTCGTCGAAATATTGTGTTTCGTGAGCAATCCTATTATTGGTCAAACTAAACTATTTTGCTCAAAATTCTTCATATGGATAACTACAAAAATCCAAGTTTTCCATTTAGATTTTACTAATCGGCGCTATCGTAAGTGTAGTCGTCATTGCCTATTTCTCGAGTTTTTAATAGTCTAAATCGTGATACCATTTCGACTAACCAAACAAAACTTAGTAAAAAATTTGGTGTGTAACGAATCCAAAATATCAAGTTTACGTTTTGTCACGATTCCTTTACCACCAAGTTGCCAATGTTTGGTTACATTTACCAAAGATCTAAATAGTAACCAAGAAGTCTCACTGAATTTATAGAGATTTTTGGCTGAATCTACTTAATTGACCTAGTGCTCTGCTCTACTTCTACAAAGACAGATGGGCCTGATATGATCGCTGGTGGACTCAGGTGTGACGAGCCCAACTCCGGAAAGGAGTATAAAATAGAACGATTCGTATTATTGATGCTATCATTAAGACCAAAATAAAAAAAAAAGGTGAAAAATTAGCAAGTGATAAACTATAAAACACAACGTTTTCTAAATGGTAAGAATATAAACTTTTTATAGAAATTAAGAAATTTAATAAAAAATTTATAGGAAATAAGAAATCTACATAAGAACACAGACAACTTTTTGGCTTTTTTGTAATGTTTTTCTAGGTAATAAATTTCATAATCTTCCAAAAATAATTAATCAAAAGATTTGACTAGGCGATTAACCCAAAGCTTCAAAAGAAAAAGTAAAAAAAATCCTTAATTTGTTTCTTTATCGGATTCAACAATTTGAAACCATAAATGACATATTCTAATTAATTCAGAGATATTTTTACACTAATTTTATAGAAATTCATTAATCTAATCACAAATTAATAAAATAAAGAGGTGTGAAACGTTTAACAATGGCATAGAGAGCGAGAGAGAGAGAGAGGAAAACTGTGTTAAACCCAGACGAAACCTTCGATCTTCTTCTCCTCTCTCAATCTCTTCACCTTCCTTCCTCCTTCTTCCTCACCTCTATACTCCGTTACGGTTAATTTTCCGGCCATCGAATGTTGGATAAGGTTTTCGCGAAAGCCGATAGAGAAAGATAGAGACAGAGAGAGAGAGATTCTCGTCGCTAAATGACTCTAAGCCGTTCATCAGCCGACGATTCAACCAATAACGCTAACCGATCTTACTCCGCCGTGGCTGGAACCGATAACAAACGAAAACGAGACGAGGACTCTTCTGATTACGTCGGCGTTGCTGAAAGTCTCGAGATGTTGAAGAAACAAGAAATCGACGCCGATCATATGGCTGCGTCGGCTCAACAGACTTTAATTTCATGGAGATCCGGTGAGAATTCCCGGTCTCTATCTTCTTCCGGTGAGTGTTCTTCGTCGAATCGTCCTGAGTCGACTCGGTTACAAATCTTTGTGAGGATGATGTCTGGAGGTAAAACGATTGTGATCCACGCTGAGAAATACGATACTGTTGAGAAACTTCATCAGAGAATCGAGTGGAAAACGAAGATTCCGGCGCTTGAGCAACGAGTTATCTACAAAGGTAAGCAGCTACAGCGTGAAAACTCGCTTACTTACTACTCCATCGAGCAAGACGCTTCGCTTCAGCTCGTTGCTCGTATGCAGAGCACAGAGCATCCTGTAGCTTGGCAAACGATTGATGATATTATGTATACAATTTCGAGAATGTATAAAGGTGAGAATCTTCAATCTAACATCAACGAGAAGATTGTTACTTTCTTTGCGATGATTCCTGTGGAGAGTGACGAATCGATTGCGAAATATCTCAACATTTTCTCGAACTCTTCGGTTCCAGCTGCTTTAGTGATGCTATATGCTTCTTCTTTAGAGAGGAATAAGTCTTGTGCTAAGAGCTCTGTTAAGCTGTTCTTGAGTAATTGTGTAGCTTTACCGAAGAATCAGAAGAACTATTGTTTACCAATAGTGTTAGAGTTTTGTAAACTGCTTAGGAAAGTTTGCCCTGATCAGAAGCTATATGTTACTTGCCGGAACACCTTGGGATCGATGCTGGAAACGTTTGATAACCCTCATGGTGTATATAATGATCAATATGAGACTTTTGGGGTGGAGATTTTCCCGTTCTTTACTGAGTTAACTGGTCTTTTGTTGAATGAGTTAGCTCAGAATTCAGGGCCTAGTTTCTGTGACTTTCAGAAAGTTTCTTCCTTTTGGCAACAATTGAGGAAAGTCATTGAACTCAAAGTTGCCTTTCCCATTCCCATTGTGTTACCTATGCAAAGTACTGCATTGGAGGCGGAGATCAGACATCTTCATCGGTTATTTGGAAGCTTGTTGACGACTATGGACCTTTGTATGTGTAGGGTCGAGTCTTCGTTGGCTGATAAAGAAGTTGGAAACAGTGAAACTATGTCTTCATCGTGGTCTCAGTATCTTTCCATTCTGAAGATTATCAATTCAATGTCTAACATTTATCAAGGTGCTAAGGGACAGCTAGCTGTTATGTTAAATAAAAACAAGGTTTCATTCTCCGCCCTCGTTGTGAAATTTGCTAAAAGAGGAGATGACCACCAATGGATCTTTGAGTATAAGGAAGCTACCAACTTTGAAGCTAGGAGGCATTTGGCAATGCTCTTGTTTCCTGACGTGAAAGAAGACTTTGAGGAGATGCACGAAATGCTCATTGATCGGTCCAATTTGCTATCAGAATCATTTGAGTACATAGTGGGCGCAAGCCCTGAAGCACTTCATGGTGGACTGTTCATGGAATTCAAGAATGAGGAAGCTACAGGTCCTGGTGTTCTACGAGAATGGTTCTATCTGGTATGTCAGGAGATATTCAATCCAAAAAATACCCTCTTCCTTCGATCTGCTGATGATTTTAGAAGATTCTCTCCAAACCCAGGTAAGCTTTGTGCCATATTATGTTGTCTTTCTCTTGACATCACTAGCCTAGATACAAGTGAATTTGGAGAGACCTTGCTTAGACATTCCTATAGTTTGTTACTATCTGGTATCCCATTCGCTGATAGTCATCCCTTCTTAAAATTCTGAGAACATATTTAGGTTGTCAGAATTGCATAACCTGTTATTCCTAACGCCCTCTTAATTTGTTTGGTGGCTATGTCAAGTAAACATGCACAAGTATACACTTTAAATATAGACGATGATTGGGCTGTCATCGTAGAATCATCTATATGCTGAAGGGTTTACTAATGAACTTATCGGAATCTTATATTCTTACATAAATGCTTGATCGTGGTACTTCTTTACCTGCTTGATTATCTGAAGTGAAGCATCAGTGAGTTGAAACTATTTGGAAGCTGTCTAGCCTTGGAAACAAGCTTTTGTGATGTCACTCTTTGCTCTAAATAGATATTTCTTGTGATGCTCATATCTTGATCTAATAATATTAGATTTTTGTCTTACGTTCAGCATCCAAGGTGGATCCATTGCATCCTGACTTCTTCGAGTTCACGGGTCGTGTGATTGCCTTAGCTTTGATGCACAAAGTTCAAGTGGGTGTGCTGTTCGATCGTGTTTTCTTCTTACAATTGGCCGGACTGAAAATATCTTTGGAAGATATTAAGGACACCGATCGAATTATGTACAATAGCTGCAAACAGATTCTGGAAATGGATCCAGAGTTTTTCGATTCAAACGCAGGCCTTGGTCTAACATTCGTGTTGGAAACCGAGGAGCTGGGAAAGAGGGATACGATAGAGCTATGTCCAGACGGGAAACTCAAGGCTGTTAACAGCAAGAACAGGAAACAATACGTCGATCTCCTCATCGAACGCCGATTTGCCACACCAATCTTGGAGCAAGTAAAACAATTTTCTCGAGGTTTCACTGATATGCTATCACATTCTGTACCGCCCAGATCATTTTTCAAGAGATTATACCTAGAGGATCTGGATGGAATGCTTCGAGGAGGAGAAAACCCGATAAGCATAGATGATTGGAAAGCGCATACAGAATACAACGGATTCAAAGAGACTGATCGCCAAATAGACTGGTTCTGGAAGGTAATAAGTAAAAAAACACAAATTCTTTCTTCAACTTTTAAACTTTGGAACCAAGTTTTTAAATGCCTTGTCGTATTTTGTAGATTCTGAAGAAAATGACAGAGGAAGAACAGAGGAGTATACTGTTCTTTTGGACATCGAATAAGTTTGTACCAGTGGAAGGGTTTAGAGGATTATCATCAAAGCTTTATATCTACAGATTATATGAAGCTAATGATCGTCTTCCATTGTCTCATACTTGCTTTTACCGTCTCTGTATACCGAGATACCCGACGATTACTCTCATGGAACAACGCCTCCGACTCATCGCTCAAGATCATGTCAGCTCCAGTTTCGGTAAATGGTGAAATAATTATCAAAGTAATTTCTATCTTCTCTCTCTCTCTCTCTCTCAATCTATCCGTCTCTCAGTCTGATCTTTAGGGTTCGTAGATTGGTGCTTTTGGTGTATAGATTTAGTGTTATGGTCATGCCTCTGTTTATGACCGGAAGATTTCTTAACTTCTGTTTTTAACTTATGGATAAATTAAGTCCCATCAATTAATTATAAACTTATGCCGATGAGCACAAGGTATGTTAAAATCGTTTTTCACTTTTTTGTGTTTGGATTTATCGAATCATGTAAATACTAAACATTAGAGTAATTTCACTTCGATTTGCAAATAGCAAAATAGGAGTCTTTGTTTTGTAGTATGCTTCTTTTGTGTTTATGTTAATAATTTGTGTTAAGAGAACATTTCTTTGTATTATATGAAATTAGATTACAAAGCTTTCTTTTTTTATTTAGCAAACAAACATCAAACTCTCTTTAGACCACCTCAATAGTCTCATCATAGAAAAAGAAACCCATTTAGGATTTAAGAAGAAACAAAATGTTCTTATAGGTTAAAAAAAGGCTTTATTACACTGCCTTGCCGTCAACAGGCTTCTCCTCCTTAGTCGGAGATTTGACAGCCGGTTTACCATCTTTCTCCTCCACAACTGCTGTAATTACAACTGGTTTCTCCTCTTTAACCGGAGCTATCTCGGTTTTTTCAGTTTCATTCTCTACATTTGGTACTTCTTCTCCTTTGATTTCAACTTCAACCACAGTGGCTGAATCATCTGCATGAACGGTTTTCTTAGGCGTCTCGGTTGTTGTCTTCTCTTCTGTGTTTGATACTATCTTCTCAACCTGTGGGAAAAAATCGATTGAGCTTTGCGTCATGAATCAGCTTTTATAGATCAAAGCTAACTACTAACAAAATCTACAAAAACTGAGCTTTCGAAAACAAACTAAAGATTATCACATGGAGATAGTATTACACTATTCCACATGTTTTGTTGTCTGAAAGTACGGTAAGTTAAATTAATTGCACATATGTCAACGGATTTAAGACAATGAAATAAGGATTTTGCAGTTTTCGAGTATCAATATTAATAACACTTGAACTTTACAATTGGATCAAAAGAAATGAAGAAATACCTCAACACCAGCCATTTGGAGACTCTGAAGAAGAAGAATATGGACAAAGGAAAAAATGGCTGAGTTTAGAAAAGGAGGAATAGTTGTGAGTGAGTTTAGCGAAAAAGCGAATGATTGTATTTATAGAGGTGGTCTTCAAAAAGTAAATTCAAATTTTAATAAAAATTGTTGAAGAATATTGAGGATGCTTGGTGTGTCATATTTACAGGTAAGAAAAACATCACTAATTAAAGTTTGTAAAGTAAACTACCTTATGATGGTGTAAAAGCTTCATAATGTTTTTGTCAATTGACAAAAATCTTTAATGTTTTGTGGTATTTTATAACTTTTTACCTATTTCATATGATGATTTGTGAACATGTTATATGTTTGGATTTCTAAACAACAATGACCTCCTCTGAACACACTTCTTTTTAGTGAAATAACCCCCAAAAACGAAAATAAAAATTGTTAGTGAGTTGGTTCACTATTTGGTGTGGTACACTTGGACATATGTATAGATGACAACCATCTGTCATTATTTCTCTACTTTAGAAGTTTAATTCTCTCACGTCACTTCTTTATTAACTCTTTATTCCTTCTAGAATTTTGGACCATTACTTTCAAGTTCCCATGTTTTGATACACAAACGAACCATTCGATTCTTTTCTTGCGTTTGCTAGTTTTATTTTGATACTTTTGTTTCAGGAGGACTAAGAGTGAGGTTTAGTATCGAAAACATGGTTACATGTTATTATCTTGATGATCTTATTTTGTTATGATCAAAAAATTTAAACCTAATTGAGTGCATGTGCAAAATTAAAGACGACAAAGTTAATGAAGCATCAAATTCTGATTGGCGATACACATTAGACTATATCAAATGGTCGAGGACTATATATCAAGCTTGCATCTGGTTGCAACTTGACTTATTATTGGCTACGGTTCCATTATTATGTTTTAGGGAGAGAGTGAACCAACGTTGATTACGTTCAGGGGGGAAACGTAAGCAGACATTGAGACAACTATCTGTACGACCTAAGAGTGATCGAGTCGTATAAAGCTCAGGTGAAACAAGACTAAAACTAAACCGATAACCATTGGATCTCATTAATTCACAGTAAACCAAATTGTACCCAATTAAACCGGAAATAGATAGTACCATACGGAGAACATTTTCTTTTTTTGAGAGAGTAGTGAGTGTCACAATAATTGACAGATGACGAAAAGAAAACCAGAGCGGAATCTACGAGCTGAAACACAAGAACTCACTGTTAAGACTCAGTTTCAAGTAAAAGTTTCTACAAAGTTCGAATGTTTTCAACATCGAGTGAAGTAAACCAGATTTCACTGAAAACCTTATCGTGTTTCTCTCTACTTCACGAGTTTTCTTAATACAGATTCTGCGCGCTGCTCAAATCGAGGTAGTGCCCATTCGTGCTGGATTATGTCTAAACCATCCTTCTCTGCACCCAGACTCTGATCAATTTTGCAAGGCAACGATACCAAATCAGGTATGGCCACGGAGCGAACAAAACAACAACACTTAGCAATCATATATTCATATATAGTTTGATTACCTTTGATGCATCAAATCCAAACCCACCCATTTGCATCATACGTTGTGTGTCATCAATGGCTGCATACGAAGCAAAAGTAAAAGATTATGACCACAGTTTAGTTTTTGAGGAATGTGGAGCAAATTCGTATGTGACAGCTAACCATTTTCATCTCCGAGAATGAGACTGAACAAGCCTCTTAATCCAAACAAGTTCAAGAAGTACCTGAAGAGCGAAAGAAAAACTCATAAAAAAAAAAAAGAGAAAGGGCAAATATCCAGAAGCAAATATGATTAGCATACTGAAAATCTGAAGAGGACCGGATAACACAAAGTCCTTTGTGTAATTTGAGTACTTACCAGGAACGACTACTCACATAGCTAACATCGACAGTGCTCAAGTCAATGCCATTCTGTAACATTGATCTGAACCTCTGAGTCAGTGGAAATGGTATTTTGGCTGCAAGATAAACAAAGAAGCCTTAGATGCTATGGAATTATAAAAAAATTAGAGTATCATGGAAACAATTAACTGGTTTCTCAGATGAAAGCAGTGAAACAGCCAGTTATAAAATCAAATACATGATTGCTGTTTATGAAGTAACCAAGAAAAATAATTGCAAAACACTTTGTTTAGGAAATAAACCTGCAACAAATCCAGAGAAGAAGAAGTTGACCCATGCAAAAGTGAGTGTCTGCAAAATGGTAAGTGATATCAGTTTCTTAAATGACCAGTAACGCAAAAACATAGATGAAACATTTCAAATACAACTCACCTGAGGAATAATCATAGAAAGATTTTTCTTCATCATATCCATGGCCATGTTAGGATCAGAAAACATAGCAGCTTGTGGATTTTGAGCTTCTCCCTTGGGAACATGTAGCAAACCATTCTCCTACAACAAACAAAACCACATACTTCTCACATTCCATATCCATCAATACACTCATCAGAAACTATTGAACAGATTACTTCCTCTAGCAAAACAAAGAGACAATATAAGAAAGACGATCACAAATGAATGCTAAGTAAAAAGGTCAAAGATCAACAACAAACTCAAGCTTTCAATGGAATCCACACAATGAATCTCTTAAAATCAGAAAACCAGATCAAGACCAAATGTCAAATCTTAGAAAACTCATTACCTCGTTGCTGAAGTAGAATCTCCGAGCACGGAATGATTTCGGCGGGATAAAATTAGCACCGACTTTAAGATTCCGAGCTCTAATAACAACTTGCCTATCAAACAAATCAAATCGAAATCGAATCAGCTAAACAAAAACTCATAGATACAGACTTAAAATCTACGCATAGAGAATACAATCCAGAGAAGGAGGAAGAAGACTCACCCTTCTTTAACCATCTTAGCATCAGGAGTTGGAGTAGAACGCATAAGCTTAGAGACAAAGTATCTCAAAATACCGATTAGAACCATCACTACGGAGAGAGGAATCAGAACCCAATCTCTGATCGCCGTATCGAGAACTAGATCCTCCGCCATTCTAAACCCTAATTATCTCTCTTTCTCGTCTTCTTCGTCTTCGATCTTCTCTGGTGAAGCAAACAAAACACGATCTGAGATTCTGAGAGAAGAGCTGAGAATCCGATAATTTAGTGGAAATTATTTTATTTTTTTTATTTAAAAAATATCTGAAACCTTCTGAGTCAGAGAGAGGCTTTGATGTGTTCCCTTTATAAAACCCTAATTCGTTTGTCTATTAAACCCAAACTAAAACCCTAGCTACCTTGTTCTCCTCACCGCTTCTTTCTTCCCTGAACTCAGAACTTAGAACAAAGAACTCTCGTAGACGAAGAAGAAGATGACGGTAGAAGGAGTGAACCCTAAGGCGTATCCGTTAGCTGATTCTCAGTTATCGATAACGATTCTTGATCTTGTTCAACAAGCTACGAATTACAAACAGTTAAAGAAAGGAGCTAATGAAGCTACCAAGACATTGAACCGTGGGATCTCTGAGTTCATTGTTATGGCTGCTGATACTGAGCCTCTCGAGATTCTTCTTCATCTTCCTCTTCTTGCTGAAGATAAGGTATTTGAATTTCTTCTTATCGTTTCACTTTCTTATGAATCTCAATTAGTAGTTTCTTTGGCTCTTGCAAGTTTTACTGGATTCACTTGGGTATCTTCTTCATATGATAAAAAGATAAGACTTTATTGGCTATTAGACTCCAGTTTTGAGATTGTGATTGTTGATGTTCGTAGTAATCACTTAGGTAATTTAGTTTATGAATGTAGGAGACAGATTCAATTAGGATTTTTAGGCATTGAGAAGTTCGTTTGTTCTGTATTAACGTAGCTTGTGTAATGAGTTAAATCTGTGATTCTTGGTCTTAGGATTGACAATATCATTACTTTAGCTTCTGAGTATTATGCTCTGTTGATTCATGAATGTTTAGTTGACAGTTCCCATTCAAGTTTTTTTTTTTTGGCCTATTTAAATTTGGCTGCACAAACATATCTTTATTTGTATTCAGCAAATCTGTTTCACAAGCAACATTCTGATTCTGATTCTTTTACTAATTAGTTGTTCTCTCTCTGGCTTTGAACTATTGCAGAATGTGCCGTATGTGTTTGTGCCATCGAAACAAGCCCTTGGAAGAGCATGTGATGTAACCAGACCCGTGATCGCTTGTTCCGTTACATCAAACGAGGCTAGTCAGTTGAAATCTCAAATTCAGCACCTTAAGGATGCCATTGAGAAGCTCCTCATCTAGATTCTTGGTGGAATGAATGAATGATGGGTCTCTCCATTTATGAAGAGGCTTGGACTGAAGTGAGTTTATGTGCAACTTTTTAGCCTATGAGAAAAACAAAAAACTTGTGAACGAATCCTATCCTTTTTGAAGATTGTAATGCTTTTTATTTGATATTGTGTTGGTGCCAATGCATTTATGAACAACAAGAATCCTTTTAAAGTGAGTTTCTTCAATTTGGTTATTTGTTTGGTGACTTTGGTCTTTTGTTGCATAATGGGATAATTGATATGTAATATTGGGAGCCAAATGAAGCACGTAGAACCTATCATAAGTAGGATACAAACTTTCTCCTTCTGCTACTAAGCACAAGATATTAAAACTAGCATGTTTGTATCAAAAATATAAATATTGGATATGGTTAAATGAATGTTATTAAGTTGAGACCCAAAAAAAAACACTTGTATTCTTTGGATCAGTCAAAAGGGTAAATCAGTCTTTTAACATGTAAGTCTTCGGACTCACTATTTATAACCTCCTCTTCATTAGAGATCCCAAAGCTTAACATTCTCTCAAAATCATTCGCAAACAAAACTCTGAATTGCAATCTCAAATCTCAGAAAGGTAATAAGAACCCTAGATTCCAACAACACAATCGTTAGATTTTATCTTGGATTCCTTCTGTTAGCTTCGCAATTAGATTTTCGAAAATCGTGAAGCCCTAAATTCTCTCTTCTTTTACGGTTTCAGAAAGAAGACGATTTCCTTGGGATCAGAACATTATGTCGAACTGTTTGCAATTGAATACGTCTTGTGTTGGTTGCGGATCACAATCCGATTTATATGGAAGCTCTTGTAGACACATGACGTTGTGTTTGAAGTGTGGTAGAACCATGGCGCAGAATAAATCTAAGTGTCACGAGTGTGGAACCGTCGTTACACGTTTGATTCGGGTTAGATTTTGTGTGTTTCTTCAAACAATTTTGAGTTTCTGAAGAAAATTTTGATAAAATTGTTGTTTGGGTGAAATTGTTTAGGAGTATAACGTTCGTGCTGCGGCACCTACGGATAAGAACTACTTCATTGGTAGATTTGTGACTGGTCTTCCTAATTTCAAGAAAGGTTCTGAGAATAAATGGTCTCTTCGTAAAGATATACCGCAAGGTCGTCAGTTTACAGATGCACAACGGGTAATTTTGTGTTTGTTTTGGATCATACCAATCATTTTGATGGTTTTTACAATGAGTTTTGTGTGGATTCTAATTTTTGTAGGAGAAGTTAAAGAACAAACCTTGGATCTTGGAAGATGAAACTGGACAGTTTCAGTACCAGGGACATCTTGAAGGCTCTCAGTCTGCTACTTACTATCTCTTAGTGATGCAGAACAAAGAGTTTGTTGCGATTCCTGCTGGTTCTTGGTATGGAGAATCAAATTACCGTTGCTTCTTCTGTTGTTGTATTATCCGAATTCTGATTATTTTTGTGCTGTGTTAGGTATAACTTCAACAAGGTTGCACAGTATAAGCAACTTACATTGGAAGAAGCGGAAGAGAAGATGAAGAATCGGAGAAAAACGGCTGATGGTTATCAAAGGTGGATGATGAAAGCTGCGAATAATGGTCCAGCGTTGTTTGGAGAAGTGGATAATGAAAAGGAGAGCGGTGGAACCAGTGGAGGTGGTGGTAGGGGTCGTAAGAAGTCATCAGGCGGTGATGAAGAGGAAGGAAATGTTTCTGACAGAGGGGATGAAGATGAAGAGGAAGAGGCGTCACGGAAAAGTAGACTTGGACTTAATAGAAAGAGTAATGATGATGATGATGAAGAAGGTCCAAGGGGTGGTGATCTTGACATGGATGATGATGACATTGAGAAGGGTGAGTGATCTATTACCAAATGATCGTCAAGAAGCTTAAGAATGACTTTAGCATTTTCGTCAATAGATTGACATGATTGTTCTTCATTGTCTATTTAACAAAACTGCTGAAATGTCTGTAAATTATAATGCATTCAGGGGATGACTGGGAGCACGAGGAAATTTTCACGGATGATGATGAAGCAGTCGGTAATGATCCTGAGGAACGTGAAGACCTTCTGGCTCCTGAAATTCCTGCTCCTCCAGAAATAAAGCAGGTCTGTACTTACTATAGTGCTTTACTTCCAATGTACAATTTTCTGTGAAACTAACTGTAGTAATTTCTGTTGGTAATCCCATTTATATGTTATCCAAGTTTCAATGTTTACTAATTACAGGATTGTTGTGCCTTTACTTCCTATGAGGTCGTAACTTTCTTTTGACATCCCTTGCAGGATGAGGATGATGAAGAAAATGAAGAAGAGGAGGGAGGTTTGAGCAAATCTGGTAAAGAGTTGAAGAAACTGCTTGGTAAGGCTAATGGTTTGGACGAATCTGATGAAGACGATGATGATGATTCTGATGATGTAAGCCCTCTTTTGACATATTTTACTTCTTAAAAAATTGTTAAATTTTCAATCAAACTCATTTTATCTGGTTTGGATACACGCAAATCATCATGAATGTCATTCTTAGGAGGAGGAGACAAACTACGGTACAGTTACGAACTCAAAACAGAAGGAGGCGGCGAAAGAAGAACCTGTTGATAATGCACCTGCAAAACCTGCACCATCTGGACCTCCTCGTGGAACACCTCCTGCAAAACCATCCAAGGGAAAGAGAAAACTAAACGACGGCGATTCTAAAAAGCCTAGCAGCTCTGTTCAAAAGAAAGTGAAGACTGAAAATGTAAGATACTTGATTTCTATGTTTGAGAAAGAGTTGATCGTTTGTGCTGGATTTGATTTCTAACAAACAGGTTTCTGTAATCTTTGTAAGCAGGATCCGAAATCTTCTTTGAAAGAAGAGAGAGCAAACACAGTTTCCAAATCCAACACACCAACAAAAGCTGTGAAAGCTGAACCAGCTTCAGCTCCTGCATCATCATCCTCAGCTGCGACTGGGCCTGTGACTGAAGATGAAATCCGCGCTGTTCTGATGGAAAAGAAGCAAGTCACTACACAGGATCTTGTTTCCAGGTTTAAGGCAAGACTTAAGACCAAAGAGGTAATATTTAGTCTAATATTCCTTCTTGAAGTGACCATATGGTTTTTATCTGAGCTTATTCTGGACAAATCAATCGTTTGTGTTATATAACTGTGTCTTTTTACAGGACAAGAATGCCTTTGCCAATATTCTGAGGAAGATCTCAAAGATACAGAAGAACGCTGGTTCTCAAAACTTCGTCGTTTTGAGAGAAAAGTGAGGACTTCCTGTTTTCACAGCTAACTCTTTTCAAAAAGATTTCAAGATATCTCATGAGCTAGTTAAAATAAGAATGTTTTTCTCATTTCTTGATTTCAGATGTTTAAAGTTGGACCTATTTTTTTCCCATGACACTATTAGTAATTGAAAATCTTCAAATGTTTTATTCGAAAAAAATGTTTTATGCGAAGGTTTTCAAAAATGGAATGTTCCAGTGAAAGCCCAATTGTGAAGAGGAAAATAGTAACCATAAAAAAGCCCATTCGTAGGGATCCTATTGTGATTAGGATTTACTGAGATTCGGATAAATACAATTAGGTTTCCAACTGCTTATATGATGGAGAGATAAGATCGTTGGGACTCTTATATAAAGAAACAGAGTTTCTCCTAAGACGAGATTCTACTACTTTTCTCTCCAAAAAAAAGAAAATCAGAGTCATTAAAAGGACAATATAAGAAACTTTGCCTTGGTGAGCAAGCAACGCTACAATATAAAAGGCGAAGTATTATTGTTCTCTCCTTTGTTTTACAGATGTCAGCCTAAACCAGGGAAGAGAGAAAGTCGTGTGAACAAGCTCAACATCCGATCTAATCTTCAACCACGCAAGATGGAACTTGTGACTGAAGACGAAATCCGCAAAGTTCTGATGGAGAAGAAGCAATTAACTACACTGGAACTTGTTATGAGGTTTAAGGAAAGACTTACAACCACAGAGGACAAGGATTCCTTTTCCCATATTCTCAAGAAGATCGCAAAGTTACAGAAGAACCCTGGTTCTGAAAAGTTTGTTGTTGTTTTGAGAGATAATGTTACTCCGCTTGCTTCTGATCTAACTCGTTTATCTATTTCATGATCTCATGTGAATTTAGTAATAATAATAAGAATTTTTCTCGTGTCTTGTTTTCAAAAGGTTTTCAACCGGACCGATTTGGTTCTCGGTGGTGATTTATATGTTAACACAATTACGAAAATATTAACAAAGATGACATCAGATCTTTTCGATGATAATTAATAGTTTGTGTTTTCATATAATTTTCTATTTTGTGGTAATCAACATATGTATCGACAATACAATTAATTTAACACATTTGATAATCTAATTAACACTACAGTAATATTTTGGCTAAAAATAGGTTATATTTTGTAACACGTCTTAGTAAGACGGTCTTACAATATCTTTTTTTTTTTTTAACACGTCTCACATTATCTTACCGAGTTTAAATTTGCAAGCTTACAATTACATGCACCAACAATGTCAAATACAAATCAAAACTGAAACATTTTTTTTTCTTTCTAAAAGTGATGTACTTTCAAAAGAAATCAAGTAATTAATAGTTTCAGTGTTTACTATTAAAAAAATGTCAAATCATCTTTGTCAAATTTTAGTTTACTTTTAACACGTGTTAGAATTGAAAAACTATAAATCTATATATGTCATGATAACATCAAACTATTTATTAAACAAAATTAGTGTTATTTAGTAAAGACAAAACATATTTAATTAATTGTTAATCTCACAATATTTATGAATTAAAGAAAATTGTATCTGCTTATTATCATTATATATACTTTTTTTTTTTGGACGAATTGTTATTATATATACCCTTAACACATAAACAAGGAGATAATAGAAACCTGACATAAATATTTACAGAGTAATTAAGGAACATTAAAAACCGATTTTCATATATATATTGTGTTTAACTCATATCATATGGCAGGTAATAGGTATTTTGAAGATCAGCCGTATGAGGTAGAAAACCCTTTTAACATCATGATAACGTTGTCACCATTTGACATAGATTTGAGTACTACGATAATGATGCCAAAAACGTTACTAGAGGCCAACTTATTTCGTTTCATGGATATAAGTTATCTCGTCGGATTGTTACAAGTTCCTAACAAGCCAAAGGTGATTGAACTTTTTGATATTGATACCAAAATTACAACATTTCTTACCATAAGAAGAGATGGAGATAATTTCAAATTCCATGGATGGAATAATATTCTCGAACGAAAACATTACAAGGCAGGCGATGTTATTGCATTTTGGTGGGATCTTCATCACACTAGACTTAATTTCAAACATGTTGCTTAGTTGATGGAGCGGATCCTCACAACTTCTCGATCCAACTCTCAAGTTGGGGAGTATTGTTTGTAAACAGAAGTCCCATTATATTCGTAAGAATAAATATTCTCTAGAGAAAAAAATACAACTGTGTATGTGATTTCACAAACAAATGATACATAACACATTTTAAAAACAGATACAAAGTCCAGATAATCATATGAATCAAACTAGTCTTTAAATTTAAAGTTGAGTGATTCAATAAACAGAAAAAAAACTCACAAGTAATTGGCCAGCCATGGAAGATCCTTATTGTCTTTCAATGCAAAAGCAACATCATCACTTGGAAAATTCAGCTGCAGCTTCTGCAATCTATGCTTCTCTCCAGGTTCACAGAGAATGATCCTACATTCACCAAGATCGCAACCGATTTTAAGAAGAATGTCCCAACCTGGAAAAGCTTCTCCATTGGTTAAGCAGATAGACGATACTGTCGTTGCCACTCGGTCAAATGTTGTCTCTGCCATTCCTGTTTTGTAAAGCTCATGAACCATAGCCGTCAAGAAGATTTTACTCAGTTTTGACACGCTCTTCATCACTTGAATATGAGGTGCCTGAAACATCTCTTGGATAGCTGCTTCAACATCTGCCATAATCACCAGCTGATTCTTTGCGGATTTGTTAGTATTTAGACGGTGATCCGCTACTTCTGCAGCACGCCTGCATATCTCAAGCGCACGTCTTGCATCTCCTGAAATCGCAGCTACTTTTCTCGAAGCAAATTCAATAGCTGTCTTCTCGAAAGCATCTATTCCATTCAACCTTGTAGAAATGATTTCTTGTAGCTGAGTGTGGTTATAAGGACCGAAACATAGTCTCTGTATACCCATTCGGCTAGAAATCCGAGGAAGCAGCTTCTCTGGAAGATCCATAGTGTTTGCTATTCCCAACACAACTAATTTGGAGTTAGGCTTGGTAGGCCAATCAAGAATGTTGTATAAAACAGACTGGTTTCTAGTTACTAGAAGATCAAGTTCGTCGATGAGAAGTATGCAAGGCTTCTCATCCTCTTTACCAATCCTTTTTCCTTCTGCAAACCTCTCATTTAGACACTGTAGAGCTTTCTTCCAACCGACTCGATGACCACTCAATGCTTCATAGATTACACTGTAAATGTTCTCAGGTGAAGCCAATTTGAGACCATTGATCTCCACAAAGCAATAAGGGCTTACGCTTCCCTCTTCAACCTCAGCCTTCAGATTCTTCATAACCGATAACACACTAATAGTCTTCCCAGTCCCGGGAACACCATGAATATACATACATCTTCCTAAACACTGATCATCCGAGATTGAACCTTTTATAAACGAAGTGATCTCTTCCATTTCTTTGCTTCTACAAGGAAGAGACTTAGGACGTGTAGCCAACAACAAAGTAGCTTTCGCCTTTTCTAACTCACTCTGCTTATGACATCTCACATGTTCAGGAATCAGCTTCATCCCCACCTTCTCAACCCCAAAGAATCTCCCTTTACGAGAGTTCGCACCTCCTCTTGCACTAGTCAAACCTCCTCGCTTACTCTTCAAAACTTCATCATCAAGCTCCATCTCTTCATCACTATCATCAACCTCCTCCTCCTTCCTACCATTCCACTCTTGATCACTATCAGAATCTCCATCAGCCAATTCAGCCAAACGCTTAAAGCTACGCCAATGAACATCATACTCATACTCACACAAGAACACATCATCACCATCATTACTAGCTTTCGAAAACTCCTTAGGACACTTGACAGAACAATGCCTAAGAATACATTCCATCTCTATATCAGCAAAATCATTCGTCAAATAAAGCTCTCGTTTCAGATTATGCGGTTGACGCCCCGAAACGGTCTCTTCAGGTATCATATACCAACGAGCACGAATCCAATACACACCATCATCAACTTCTTTCCATAACTTGTCGATTCGAGCAGCCCATAGATCACCGGAAAGTAGCTTCTCCCTCATAGTTCTCGCTAACTTCTTCCCTTCCGGTGGCTTAGGAAGGTCAAGTGTTTGACTTTGACCAGACTTTTTAACCTCACAGAATTGACAGATCCAATCACCTTCAGGAACTTCCTTCAATGGCGGTTTCAAGCATTTCAAATGAAATCCACCTAAACAATCATCACACTCAATCATTATGTTAGTATCTGATTTGAAACAAATCTGACAATCTTCAATTTCTGGATCTTCTTCTTCATCTGAATTCGAATCTTCTCTTCTCTTAACGTAAACATCATCACCGATTTCGAATTCGGTTTCGTCGAATTCGACTTTATTGTAATAAACTCTCTTCTTCTTCTTCGTCTTCTTAATCGTCTCAGATCTAATTGGTGAAACAGGAGTGAAGGAATCTATCTTCTTCTTCTTCTTCGGAGTTTCTGTTTTCTTCGACTTCGATGGAACGACATCAGTGGTTGGTTTTCTGGGGGCACGTTCTCGTTTTCGAATTAGATTCATTCCTTCGATTGGGTCATTTCCTGGAGCATCAATTGGGTCATTTCCCAGATCGATTTTACGAGAAACATGACGAGCAGATCTACGGAGAGGAGTGTGAGTTTCTGGGGTTTGAGGAGTGTGTGAGGTTGAAGATGGAGATAGATACGATTTGCGATAGATGTTAGACGGAGTTTTGGTTGGGGATTTGAAGGTTTTTGCTCTTGGAGTTGAAGCCATTGATGGTGTAAGCTAGGGTTTTTCTGGGTGAAGAATGAAGAGTGAATGAAGAGGAAGAAGAAGACGATGATGATGATGAAGAAGGAGGTAGAGAGAGAAAGTTGGCGGGAAAAGGTGGCGGACACTTCTTCTTCTTCGCATCAGACAAGAGTTTGCGAGAAAAGGGTTTAACTTTGGGCCGAATATTGGGCTTATTAACCCAACTCATCACTTTAGGTTTATCCAAATTAATCATAACATTTTGGGCCGATTTGATAAGAAATCAATAATATAGGTCCTTTTGTGAAAGAAAAAAAAAAAAAAA
>Ga0041059_1000844_pt1 | contig 24135 bp, 20 predicted proteins | sample AraColnosormetaG_FD_56232 | JGI IMG/M metagenome (GOLD analysis project Ga0041059, IMG submission 56232) | Arabidopsis roots microbial communities from North Carolina, USA - Col MF nosort | ecosystem: Host-associated > Plants > Roots > Unclassified | place: USA: North Carolina | collected... | reverse complement strand
GTGTTATTCAATTAAGATTTTAAATATTTCATTAAAATCCAATGTTATTCAAAACTAAAAGACTTGTAAAATCTTTGTATATTAATTGATTTGAAATGAAATCTCTTTGGAGTTTCATGAGTAAATCATTAGAATCAAAATTCAAGACATATTGCAGAGATTTTGAAATTCATACAAACATATTCTTAAAAGCAATATCAGAAAACAAATCTAAAGCTTAAAAAATTGACTTTAACTCCATAATATATTATGTTAGTCTATTTTGGTATCCAAAAAATCTTATTTGTTGTAGGCAACGGGAAGTTGATTAAACTGGAAAGGAGAATAAGTTTCTTTTGCTTCTCTATGGACATACATAGAAATTTTTCTTACATAAAATGGTAATATCTCTTTAGAAGAGAATGTTAAATTGTATTCAAAAGAAAAATATTCGTTTGAACATTAAATACAAAGGTTTGTAGAGAATATATGAATATTTAAAACAGTTCAAGTAATTAGAAAGTGGAAGAGCCGAGAGCTTTAAAGTCTTAACCCGAATAACAGTTGGTGTCATTCGTCGTACCGTTTGTCTACTTGAACTGGTTTCAAATCTACTTGTCAGTCCATCTGATTAGAGTAATGACTGAGTTTTTCTTGCCTTCATGTCTTCTCCCATCTATTTCTTTTCAGATACTATATATTGCTGCCTGTAACACATATCTTGAAAGAAACCTTTCGACGCGGTTTTGTTGTAGTTGTGATACTGATGCTACATAAAATGGTAATATCATCAAATGGTTGGTGTCTCTATGAAATATGATTAAGATCTTAGAAATGCATAAGATCAAACAACGAGTTAGAGCCACCACAATATGTAACCATGCTAAGATATATATATATACCATATCGTCTCTAAACATATAAATTTAGAATCAAACATTTTCAATGAAATCGCAGTTGATTTTTCAAGCCACACAACAACATAAAAACAAAGAAAATATTTAGGATTTGAGATATGGTAGAAAAATATGAGAGAGAATGATTATTTACATAATGAAAAGTGATTGAAGTTACCTTTTAAATGTAACTAAATTACATGAGTTACAATTCTAATTTGTTTGAATGACAATGAGTGAAGAAGAATATAATTAATACACAATTAGTATGATAGTTACAATTTAGTATTCAATGGTTGATTAATAAATGTGAATAAATTTATTGTTTTTGTGGGTTAATTGGAGATAAATATTATTCTATTTTTATTTTTGAAAAATTGGTTGTTAAAAATGAGACCTTATTTTTATATATACATGATTAAACTATTTTGAACTTGAATCCATTTGTTTTGGATTTACTCACTTTTCCAATGTTACTTATAGTTTCGCCAGTGGAATATAAGGTTAGAAAATATGAGAGTAAAAATCAGGAATTAGGACATGTAAAATCCAGAAATATCTGAGGACGGATCTCACGATTGATTATAAGATTCGCATTACATTTTCTCTTCATTTTTTTCAGATAAGAAAATTGGATTCTATCAATTTGTCGTCCTATTGTTCTTTTCTTGTTTGATATACAAATACGAGTCACTGATTTTTTTTAGTTGATTGGTAGAGTCTTAAAGGAAACATCAAATTCAGACAGTCCTTTTACAACCATTTCATCCATGTCGGCTCATTATTTCGCACCACAGAAGAATAACCCAAAATTATTAGAAAACTTGGACCACTATAAGCACTTGAACTGTGGTCGTGCACTGACTAATGTGAGCCCGTTTTGGTAATTCTCAGCTGTGTGCGTAATTGATGTCGGCGTCACCTTCAGAAACTTCGAAATTATGTGTGATACACCGTGTTTCATAAATTCATACACGTCATTTTAGATACAAAATTAGATATTTTCATTTGATAAAACCGAAAGAAATAATAAACTTTTTCTTTCTTGTTCTCATTTTAAGTCTCTCTTTATATCACTTTCTATATATATTGAATCATGCAAGGAATACACATAAAATACTTGTGTTCTTGTACTTGTTTGGTGACTCAAGCAAGACTCCCAAGCTATGGCGGAGAAGGTACTTTACCAAGATCTGAATTTTCATATTACTTCTCTTTTATTGATCATATCCATAATTACCCTCTAATAGAGTTACTAATTAAGGTAATAATGATCATGAAATTATATGATATGCACAAACAGGTAGTGATGATGAAATTGAAAGTGGATCTAAACTGTTCCAAATGCTACAAAAAGGTCAAGAAAGCTATCCGCAAATTCCCTCGTGAGTTTCTTTCTTTAATTTGAGTTTCTTTGTTCATTTGAATTATTGCGGGTTGAGAAGATTCTGAATCTTGATAAATGGATACGATTTTGTGGTATGTGTTGTTTTGCAAAAAAAAATAGAAATAACAGACGAATTGTTTGATGAGAAGTCCAACACGATCATCATCAAAGTAGTTTGTTACGATCCTGAGAGGCTAATGAACAAACTTTGCTACAAAGGAGACGGTTCTATCAAGTCCATCGTGATCCTTGAGCCACCCAAACCGCCTCAACCCCAGCCTCAACCACCTCAGAAGCCTACTGCCCCAGCCCCAGCCCCAGCCCAAGCCCAAGCCCCAGCTCTTGTTCGGCCGGCTCCGGTTCCTGTTCTTGTTTCGTCTTCCGCTCCTCAACCGATGCCGATGTGGCAGCCGTATCATTGTGGGCCGTATTACGAGGCCCAACAGTACCAATGTTATGGAAGGCCCGTTTACGAGAGCTGGGGAGGTGGACGACAATGTTGCCACGAAGATATGAACTCTCAAGGATGCTCCATCATGTGAAACACTGAACCAAGTCTCCTCCTACTCATATATAGACTATAGTATATACCAGCAAATAAATAACTACACGAAGTTATTTTTAATTGTCTTCGTCTTACCAGTATTTCTATTTCGAGTCCTCGTTTATGTATGTAAACACTACAGGGTTTTGTTTCTTGTGTATATCACGTTTTGGTTCTAATACAACTTTTATTTGCTCTTCTTTTCTTGGTAGTAAAATACAAATAGTAAGATTTTTCGCATAAAAATATAGTTTCTGTTAGAAAATAAAAGTATATTAGCACGAAAGAATGGAAACTAAAAACTCTGAGACCGGCCTCTCCAATGAGTGACATGAGTCGATGAATACTCAACTATTATGTTTTTACAGTTTACTTATCCACAGATGACACTGTTTCTTTCTACTGTGAAAAGAGCAGCCGTGGTGCTTACACCTCCACACGACACCGTTTAAACGGAAACTAAAAACGACGTGACGTTCTTGTCTGAAACACTTAAACGACGCTATAGTGTACTGTAACTCCAGAGAAGGCCTTATCTTTCTCCAATTCTCAAAACCCTCTTTAACACTCTTCCTCTAAGCTTTTTAAATCAATGGCTTCCACTTCCACACTTCTTCTTCCATCTCTCTCCTCTAAGAATCTTCACATCGCAGTCCCAATAAGAACCAATAGCTTCGTTCGTCGAACAACAAAGTTCTCAACAAAATGTTCGTCGAATCCAGAGTCAAAGGATCAATTCATCAATCTCACACCAGCACCTGAATCAATCAACACAACAAGCGCAGAGAAATTCCCAATAGAGAAACGAAGAAGATCAGAGATCATACGAGACAGAACACAAAGAGGAATCGAGAAACCAGAGCCACCAAACTTCGAAATCGGTTGGAAAAGAACAAAAGAGATAAACTTGGAGAAACCTAAAGGTTATGTAATAATGGATTTCTTAGAAAAGTTCGAAGCTTTAATGGCGAGAGAGTTTGGATCAAAGGAGCTTTTAGCTAAAGCTGGTGAGATTGTTGCAGAGAGAGCTAGAGAAGAAGCTGAGGTTTTGAGAGATGAAGGTAAAGTTGAAGAGAGAATGGTTACAGAGCTTTTTAGGGTTTTGAAATTGATGGAGATGGATTTAGCTATGGTTAAAGCTTCTGTTAAAGATGAAACTTTGAGTCAGAGGATTGAACAAGCTAGAGCTCGGTGTCGACAAGCTATTCTTGTTGCTAATTCTTTCTAATTCCTTCTTCTTCTACTTGCAAATTGAGTCAAAAGTCTATGAATTTTGTTTATAGTTTTACACAAAACAGAGCTTCTTCATCTGTAAAAGATCTTATTTTTTTGGTTCTGTAATCATCTCTGGATCATTCATCTGTTACTTTAATGGTAGAAGAAGGATTGAAGATGAGAGTCTCATGTGAAGAATCAAAACAAAGATTCATGCTTTTGGTTTTGCAATTTGTGAGGAAGCTTAAGGGTTTTTGGGAGGAAAAAACTTAATTAGTTGAGAAAATTTTACTTCCACTAGTTTCATATTTCAAGATATTTCACCAAGACTCAAGCTTTATTGTACACCACACATTAAAAATGCAAAGTTTAATCATTTTAACAAAAGCTTCACAAGCAGCAGTAGACAGCAACAATGGTGGCAGTCAGATTCTACGCTGTAGAGATGTCGCTACCATGTTTATGTCCATGCCCATCATCGCCGATTTCTCTTTCATTGTGTTCTCCGAGATTCAATCTTCTTAACACAACAAGCAGGAGACTAGGTTTGTCTAGAAACTGTAGAACTCTGCGAATCAGTTGTTCATCTTCATCTACTGTCACTGACCAAACTCAACAATCGTCTTTTAATGATGCTGAGTTGAAACTCATTGACGCTTTGATCGGAATTCAAGGCCGTGGCAAATCTGCTTCTCCTAAACAGCTCAATGTGTGTAAAAACTTTAAACTTTCTTTAATTTTCCGTCGTGTTTATGATTTGAGAGATTCTCTGTTGTAGGATGTTGAATCTGCTGTGAAAGTTCTTGAAGGTTTAGAAGGCATTCAAAATCCTGTATGAAATGTTTTCTTGTGAATCCTTTTATCTTCAAATTACCAAATTCTGTTATGTTTTGTTCTTTGACTCATTTGGTTGTCTTTTGGGGAATGTTGTTTAAATGTTTAGACAGATTCTGACCTAATCGAAGGTCGTTGGCGATTGATGTTCACCACAAGACCTGGAACTGCATCTCCAATCCAAGTCAGTTCTTCTCACACATTCATCATCATATCTCCATTTTTTCTAGATGATTGTAATTTGTGTGTAAGAAGAAGAGCAATGGAAGGATTTGTCTCTGCAGAGAACATTTACAGGAGTTGATGTGTTCACTGTGTTTCAAGATGTATACTTGAAGGCAACAAACGATCCTCGTGTTTCAAACATTGTTAAATTCTCTGATTTCATTGGAGAGCTGAAAGTTGAGGTGAGTTTCTTCACTAAAGTCTTTGCATCAAAAGACTGAGATGTTTATACTTTGAATTGTTTCATTTTACAGGCAGTTGCGTCGATCAAAGATGGGAAACGAGTTTTATTCCGTTTTGATAGAGCCGCTTTTGATTTGAAGTTCCTTCCTTTCAAAGTTCCATATCCAGTTCCTTTTAGACTTCTTGGTGATGAAGCAAAAGGTTGGCTAGATACTACTTATTTGTCGCCTTCAGGTAACCTTAGGATTTCTAGGGGAAACAAGGTAAATGAGTTTCTTGATTCTCAAAAAGAAAATTAAAGCTTTATAGCATTTTTATCCATGAGGCTGTATATTTGTAGCGCAGGGAACAACGTTTGTTCTTCAGAAAGAAACCGTGCCTAGGCAGAAATTGTTAGCCACCATATCTCAAGACAAAGGAGTAGCTGAGGTAATGTGTCATGCCTTCAAGAAATCTGAAAACAATCGATAGTTTCGGTTTGAAATGGAACCAATGGATCGTTTAGTATAAACACAGGCTATCGATGAGTTTCTTGCGTCTAATTCTAATTCCGCGGAAGATAATTATGAGCTTTTAGAAGGAAGTTGGCAAATGATTTGGAGTTCACAGGTCACTTCTCTGATAACTTTAGCTTTTGTCTTGAACAAGCACTTATATTCGTTTGGATAAGCGATTTTTCGGGTTTTGTGTTTGCAGATGTATACAGATAGTTGGATTGAAAATGCAGCAAATGGTCTTATGGGAAGACAGGTAAACATTTTATTAGAATGTCTTAGGTAGTCTATTGTTGCTTCAGCTGGCTTCGTTTAGCGAAATCGAGTATCTTATTCAGATCATTGAGAAGGATGGGAGGATAAAGTTTGAAGTTAACATCATTCCGGCATTTAGATTCTCCATGAAAGGCAAATTCATGTAAGTCTCTGTCTTTTAGATTAGTCATTTTGCTAACTTTTTTGTGATCTTGTTTCTTGACTGGTCTCATGAATGATTTGCAGAAAATCAGAAAGCAGTACATATGACTTGAAGATGGACGACGCAGCAATTATAGGCGGTGCATTTGGATATCCGGTCGATATAACAAACAATATCGAGCTAAAAATTCTGTAAGATCTCTCTATCTTCTTCTTCTACTACTTTCACAAATCACAACATATAATAATGCATTTGAATTGCTAATACAGAGATGCTTACTTTAATGTTTGTAGGTACACAGATGAGAAGATGAGGATAAGCCGAGGATTCGATAACATTATCTTTGTGCACATCCGAGAAATTTAGCTGCATTGTTCTATCAGAACCTCTTATTTGAACATATGAAAAAAAATAGTATGTAAGAAACTGTCAAATGTTTTACAACAATGGAAGGTGATAGTTTAAATTTTCTCTGTTCATTAGTTTTTTTGGATGTAACAGGAACCAGAAAAAACAAGAAACCACATGATATAATTTTCGCTACTAATGTCTAAATTAAGACAAAATTAACATTAAGAAAACTTTACTTTTTGTCTTAATCTTAAACAAATTCACTGAATATTTCTTTCTACAAAGAAAATACGAATATCTCACTAACAAAGGAAACTTACCACTAACAGCTTCTGGTGGCATTAATTACTCTGTAAATTGCCATTTTTTCACCGAGAGAAAACTAGAAAAACAAAACAAAACATGGAAACTGTAACATTCTAAAAGATTCATTGTTAACAAAACCAACAGAGAAACATAATACTGATTTTCCAGGATTTACTCCCTCAAATCTCTCCTTCAAATACTCTTCCTAATCTCTTCTGTTTTCATTTTGCTTGTTCCCTGCGAACATCTCTCTCTCTTCCTCTGTTTCTTGTTTTTTTGTCCTTTTCTTGATTTTTGTATTTTTTTGTTATGGATATGGACGAGATGAGCAATGTAGCCAAGACAACGACAGAGACTTCAGGCTTAACTGACTCTGTCTTGAGCCTCACGAAACGCATGAAACCTACTGAGGTTACGACCACCACAAAACCTGCCTTGTCCAACACGACGAAATTCAAAGGAGTTGTTCAGCAACAGAACGGTCATTGGGGTGCTCAGATTTACGCAGACCATCGAAGGATTTGGCTTGGAACTTTCAAATCCGCTCATGAAGCCGCTGCTGCTTACGATAGCGCATCGATTAAGCTTCGAAGCTTTGATGCTAACTCGCACCGGAACTTCCCTTGGTCTGATTTTACCCTCCATGAACCGGACTTTCAAGAGTGCTACACGACAGAAGCTGTGTTGAACATGATCAGAGACGGTTCTTATCAACACAAGTTCAGAGATTTTCTCAGAATCCGGTCTCAGATTGTTGCGAATATCAACATCGTGGGATCAAAACAAGTCTTAGGAGGAGGAGAAGGTGGTCAAGAATCGAACAAGTGTTTCTCGTGCACGCAGCTTTTTCAGAAAGAACTGACACCGAGCGATGTAGGGAAACTGAATAGGCTTGTGATACCTAAGAAGTATGCAGTGAAGTATATGCCTTTCATAAGCGATGATCAAAGCGAGAAAGAGACGAGTGAAGGAGTAGAAGATGTGGAGGTTGTCTTTTACGACAGAGCAATGAGACAATGGAAGTTTAGGTATTGTTACTGGAGAAGTAGCCAGAGCTTTGTCTTCACCAGAGGATGGAATGGTTTCGTGAAGGAGAAGAATCTCAAGGAGAAAGATATTATTGTCTTTTACACTTGCGATGTCCCCAACAATGTGAAGACATTAGAAGGCCAAAGCAAGACCTTCTTGATGATTGATGTTCATCACTTTTCAGGCAACGGTTTCGTGGTTCCCGAGGAAGTAAACAAGACGGTTCATGAGATTTCTGATGAAGAGATGAAAACAGAAACCCTCTTTACCTCGAAGGTAGAAGAAGAAACCAAATCAGAGGAGAAGAAAGGAGGGTTTATGCTGTTTGGTGTTAGGATCCAATAGCTAGCTACTTGGTTCTTAGGTTTTTTATATTATAACTTAATTAGAGTATGGTTTTTATTTGCTTTTGTATTACATAGTTTTTTTATTTACAAACTCGATGCTTCGATTTTGATATCTAACATTAATTAGATAAATTGTCTCTCTTGAGTAGATCAAAAAAAAAAGAAGAAGAAAAACCAAAAGAGGCTTTAAATTCTTCTTCTTTTAAGAGTTAAGACAAAAGCCACTTAACTGCTACAAACTACAACGAACTAAACAATCCTAACAAAGACATTTAGTTAATGTCACAAAATGAAATAGATACAACTCACTTCTCTCTCTATACACTCCTTAAGAAGAGGTGAGTCTCCGCTTACATCTCCTTCGAGTCCCATCGCCCTCTTTGTCAGGAGTATCTTCTACAACAGTTTCTTCTTGTACAACCAACCCTCGGTTTCTCGATAGTTTTCTTATTGGTGTTGTCTGAGTATCTTGTGTGAAGTCTGCTGATGCAGGGGCTGATGCAGCGGGACAAGAAGATGAAGCAACTGCAGTTTGTCTGTGTGGCATTAGCTCCTCGCCCAGTGGCACCATTTCAGACATCAACTGTTTGACATATATCATCACATCAACATAAATCAGACATCTTCAGGACATAATTTAACAATCTAGAGAACGAAATGAGATTCTATTTTATTACCTTCCAATCTTTGAAATCTAATCTAAACACAAAATGGTTATAAATGACTTCACCCGACATCACCACGTTTGCATCAGGTGCATTTCTCGGCACTGAGGACACATTAGGAGATCAAGTATAAGTGAAACGAATTAAATATCAAAACCAGACACAAGAGAGTGGACTTGTGATCTTACTGGCGAAATGAGAACCACTTTTGTCGACAATGATCTCAACTCGTCCATCTTTGGCCAAGAAAGATAGAGCAAACAAATTCTCTACAGTCTGTGCAAATGACCGCCTGTTGAGCACCAAATTCTCAAGCTGCACGCGCTTCTTTTTCCCCAAGATGTTAAACATTATTGTCATATTCTTGTCTGTATCAGTTTTTTCTTCTGATTGTGAATCATCTACCTGGTTATTATTATGCGTATGCAAATCAGCTTGTTTATTTCTTATTAAAACCCTAACTACATAACAATCAACAAGCTCCACACAAAGCATCGCATCATATTTCACAGATGGCGAGGGCTTTTAACTTCAGTATGTTTTTTGTACTCAAATCAACTATATACAATTTCACATTGGATATCATGCAAACGACTATTAAACACCACTGATCGATCAGGCTGGGATAAGAAAAGCATTCAATGAATCTAGGCAAGGTGTTAAGATGTGCAGTCTCAAAGGAGAATAGGACTACAGGTACAACATAAGTGGAATCAGTTTGATAAACTCAAACAAAATGGGGTCTGCAAAACATTTCTTACCTCATCTGGACGAACACCTTCACCAGGCTTTGTACGTTTTCTGTTGGGTGCCCTTTTCCTTTGCTTCAGTTCAGTATCCATAGGTCCCAACCTGGTAACAAAACAGGTAAACAAACCTTTGTTTAAACAGAATATACTCAATTACAGCAAAGCAAATCAATATAAAATAGTTATTATGAGAACTCACATTGTAGAACAACCACATGATACTAAAACAGTAGAACAAACAGCAAACCCAAGATCCTTCCACTTTAAAGATACTTGAGCAGTTTCATCAGTATCAATCCCCAAAGAACCTTGACCAAACCCACTGATCAAAGCATTAACAAACTCAGCCGGTGAAACCCCATGAGCAGACTGAGACTTCACCGATGACATTAAAGTGTTTGCTATATCCAGAAGTGCCTCTGCGTCTGCAATTTGTTCCCTAGGCTTCCGAACTACAAGAAACATTGTAACCAAACCAAAAAAAAAAGGTCTTTTCGTTAGTAATACAATACAACTTGAGAAAATCATAAGCTCCTCGTCTATTGCAACCTTTGTTAACTCAAAAGACATCAATTTCACTAAGTTAAAGCATGTGATTTTACCTTGTTGGTGCAAGTTTTCAACTGCATTAATAATTCTGGAGAATTTGTCAGAATCAATCTTCATCAAATCATCTTTACAATCTTCAAAACAAAAAATGATAAACCCTAAAATTAAAACGAATCAAATGGGACATAATAAAGAAAGAGTGAGTAAGAGACAGAAATGGTACCGTTGATTTCGTTTTGAAGAGAGAGATACTTGGATCTGAGAATTCTCCGATCAGATATTCCTTGTTCTTCCTCCTGAGGCGGAGGAGGCTCGTCGGGTCGTACGGAGTCAGCTTCGGTTTTTCTCTGTTTCTCTTTCTTCACAGACCTCAACTTCTCCGGCTCGTCGTCGGCTTCTCTTTTCCCGCCGGTGGCTTCCGATTCTCGCTTCACCGTCTTCCTCATGGTGAATTTAGAACTGTCGAACAAGGAGAGACGTTGAAGAAGCGAAACGAAGAAGAAGAAGTGGAGAAATTGAAAACCCTAACGGCAGGTTGAATTTGGGGATTTTTGATATTTTTGAGGGAAAAAAGGAAGAAAGAGAAAATTAATTCGATGATTTTCCCGCCGAGCCCATAAATAGTTAGGCAATTAGCAAAGTATCTAATTCCAACTAAATCGTGCTTGCGAAGCTTTGGGATTTTCAGCTTTGGTTCTCAATTAACATTTATTGGGCCTTCTGTTCTATTTAGTTGTTGTTGGGCTGTAATTCAAAATTTGAGCCTGACCTTGAATTGTGAAAATTTTATGGTTCTTGTATATTAAACATCTCATGGTTAATCATAATCACTCATTTATTTGCAAATCGTTTTGACAAGTATAATTAATTTGTATTGTTGTCGCTGTTAAGCGTCATAGGTTTTTGTAAAAATTTACTTACACTATTGTATTTAGACTTAAAAATATGTAACAAATTAACAAATTATTGTCAATTTTAGACAAATTAAACCAATGTGGTACAACATATTTTTTTAGTTATGAATTTATACCGTATAAATATAAAGGTTACGAATTTTAGATTTTGTTACATATTTTTAATTCATAACTAAAAAAATATGTTGTACCACATTGGTTTAATTTGTCTAAAATTGACAATAATTTATGGCCTCAAAGCTCGGAAGCAGATAATATAAATAGTAGGTACACAATATCCGGCAATTGCAAAAAACAAGTGAATTGTATACGCGATCCAAAGATGGAATAACTAAATCAACTTAGTTTATCGTGACTAAAAAGTAATCGTAAAGGGTGTGTTATCTTTATGTGGTAATGTGAAAAGGATAAGAATTTGATAATGGACATGTTAGAGCATTTCAGAAGGACACAACACATTAATATGCGCATTATCGTTTTAGGAATCATATCGTAATACCTTTTTACCTAACGAACCTTTTTGGTTTTAAGCTGATGATTAACACTTGTAACCTTAAGAAGCAAAATTTTACAATATCTTTGTCACGTGTCACTCCCACAACTTAGTGCACCTTCACATGACTGCCTAAAAAGAGCAAAGAAAGAAACAACAAAGACATGGTCCCCAACAATAATCAATGTTGGCAAGATTTTGCCCATCTTTTTTGTTTGGACAAGACTTAAGGACTGTGATGTATATGCTTCGTAGGGTCGATTCATAACATCAAATTAAAAGAAATATTATAGATTTTGTTTCGTTCAAAAACTTTAAGTTTTAATATGTAAACATTTTTAATAATGATAAATTTAATTCTAAAATATAGAGAATATTCCTTGATTTTATACAGATTATCATATGAACAATAGGAACGAAGAAAACGGATAAAGTGGAGCGAATATGTGTGTTCACATAGAACGTCTTAAATGTAGTTTTGGATTCAGCTCTATAACAAAGAAGAATGAGTAAGAAAAAAAAATTTGAAGTTAATGTATGATTCAAGCTTTAATGATTCATTCCAAATATCATGATTGACCATTATGAATGTTTTTAAATTGTAACTTGTAAGATACCATTTTTCCACATGTCAAGGAGATCAACCATTGTAAATAATTTAAATAGTAAAAAATATGACTACCACATCTTCCACAGATCTTGGAGACTACTAAACTTCGATTTTGGATACTTAGATGAAGAAAAAATGAATACAAAAAGTTTAATAACAAACTCTTGAATCGTCGTATCATGTTTCGAGCACCTACTTGATTATCTAAGATAAAAGTTTGTGGATTTATGAAATTATCTTTAAGCTAGCAACTTATCTTAGTTAGTTGGTCTTTTTTACCATTATAGTCATATGTTCAAGATTTATGAAATTGTTGATGATTCTAAGTTTCTAACAAAAGAAAATAAACTAATTACCTGAATTATTCTTGAGTTACAATAAAATAAGCTTCTCATTGTACATCACTTCTCTTCTGCTTTTCTTTTTTTTGGATGTAAGAACATACAATAGCATTGGAGTTCGGACCATTACACAACCTTGCTACTTTCTTCCCTACCAAAAAAAGGTTCCAACTTTACAAAAACCCTTTTCACCACCACCACCAAATTTAGCTTTGTTCATGATCTCTTCTCTACTTTGCTATCTTCGACTTTTCTCCAAAGGCCGAACCGATACTTCTATGCACAACTCCCTCCCTGGCTAGCACTCGCGCATACTCCCACTTCTAGTTTCACGCACTAGAGCATCTACATCTTGCCCGACTCTCTTCGAGCGCCTGACCAAAAATAAAAGTATTCAGTTTCTTACAGAGTGAACAAAGGGATTCAAGAGTGATTAGTATGCAACACTAGTGAGATCATTACCTTCACTTGTTCTTGCAGGTCCTTGATGTATTGAACCGCAAGATCCAACATGTCTGCTGTGTTTGTTTGCTGCATATCAATTGAAGATGATAAATACATTGAGCAAAGAACATGAAAGTACGAATATGAGAGAGGAAGATCGCATAATCTAACCGTGTCCATGTTTGGAACAAGGTCTTGCAGCTTCCTCATTCTTTCACTGATCTTGGTTCTTCTCACCTGTTCCACAACATTTTGGAAACATATATAATCGTTGGAGAAACTGATATTATATCATCATGGAATCAATGCCACTGAGAGCATAATAGTAAGGGGAAAGATTTACCCTCTCGGCTATGCTTCGAGGATGAGTTGCACAACCCCGCTTGGCTCTGATCTTACATGGGATAGAATCTGACAGTAACTGTTCAATATCTGATAAAGACTTGGGCAAACTCATGTGATGTGCCAAAGGAGGACGTCTACTTGCTGAATCCTCATCCTGTTAAATTGAATTTCTTTAGTACAATCAATCAAACAAGAACAATAGCAGAATGAATTTTCAACCGCAAGAAGTTGGTTTCAATGGCAAAACGTCTCTCATTATAAGTTCATACCTTGGTTTTGTATTGATCTAGACCTCCAGATTGGGTCCTAGCAAGAGCTGTAAGCTTGGAAGAAGCAGACCCTTCATTCCCAAAAGAACGATTAAACCCACCGGAAAGCGTCCGAGGAGGCAATCTAGACGAGAAACCGGGTTTAACATCAACCTCAGAGATCGGACTCATCGCTCTAGAAGTAGGAGGAAGTAACTTGCTTCTAGGAGTAAGAGACGAAGCTTCAGTATTGCTTGTACTCATCACATTACTTCCTCCAAAACCTCCCATACTTTTCATTACAGCTGCATAAGCTGCAAAATTTCCAAGAAAAAACAGAACAAAAGATTCAAAAAGACTTCACTTTTCATTCATCACCAAATTTAGTGATTAACAAAGTACTAGTTGCAGATAATATCTGTAATAAATAGCAAATCAATAGAATCCAATCTACAGAGACCAAAACAAGCAAGTTGCTTTAAAATCATTATAGTCCTATCAAAATCCTAAGTATATTCTCATAAAAGTTACCAGAAAAAGTTTCCAGATTAGGAAATAATTTCTAATTCTAAAACTAGAAAGAAAAGAGTCAAACCTGTTTCAACATCAATGGATGAAAATAATCCGGCCGGTGAACTATTATGACGAGCTAGATTATTCACCGGAGTCCGATCATCTTTCTCTCTTGGTCTCTTATTCCTCGAAACCGAAGCCACATACCCAATCGATACTTCAGGATTCACTGAGATTTCACCATCACCGGAAACAACAACCTCCATCGCCGTCGCCGTCGCAGTCACCGGAATTTCAGCATCTTCGTCCTCTGTTTTAACTTCCGGAGGTTTCTTCTCAGTTCCATCACTGTTAAAAGTATGGTGAAGGAAACTATCAACGTTGTCGCTTGTGTCGGTGGTTTGTAAAAAGCCAGATAAGATTCGCTCAGTTTCAGGACTTGTGGGTCGATCTAAAAACTCTTCGATTGATTCACCGAAACTCGAAAAGTACGAACTTGGTGCTGATTGGTAACGAATCAATCCTGAGTTTCTTGGTCTCTGGTGTTGATGATCGTGGAGAAGGAAGTGATGTTGCTGGAATTCTGATTCCATCTTAGTAGCTTTTGAGTTTCTCTCTTCTTTGGTTATTTTTTTCTCCGTTTGCAGTACCACACCGGAAGTTTCGTTCGCCGGGAGATGAGATTGTTTCCGGCGAGAAATTAAAATTAAAAAAGAGAACGTGAGAGAAACTTATGTGCAAGAGAGAAGAGGAGAGGAAGAAACAACAGAGGGCAGGTAGAGATTGGGATTTATTTGTGATTTGACTAAAATACCCTTTATGGTGTCTTCTTATTACGAGTGGAACCCTTGATGCTGACACGTGTAGGCCACGTGGGGACCACGTTAACATTTTTATAATGTTATGTAACAGTGAAAAATAAATATTGTTTTCGAGAAAAATATTTTGATGTCAATTTTTTTTTTTTCGATGTGATTATTATTTTTTGTAAATTTGGTATACTTCCAATCAGTGTGGCTATTAAATGATTTTTCTCGTTTTTCAAAGAAAAATATCAGCAGCTTTTTTTTAATGTTTTTTGGACTTTATCTTATTTTTAATTTTAATAAATGAATTTTAAAATCAGCAATTATTGAAATGATTCAGAACTTTTAATAAAATAAAACGACGACTATATATAATTGTGGGAATTAAAGCTGTTGACTTATAAAGCAATAAAAATGGCTGAGAAAAAGGACATATGTCGATATGACGTATATTGAAATGACGGATAACTTAAAAAGAAAAACAAACTATAATATTTATTAATAAATTATAAAAAAATAAATAAAATCCAAAAATATAAAAAGAAGAATAAAATGAAATGAAAATAGTTGGAGGATCAGACAGGTGTTGTTGATATGGCAGTCTAGGGCTCCAAATTTTAGGGAACCTTTCAAGCGACTTAATCCAACTATTCACGTTTAAACACGTATGTACCTCCGCATAAAATATAGGACACGTATTGTACTTACGTTTTTGTATAATACTAGTACTTGTTTAAAGTTTAAAGACCAAGTGCTATTTAATCTACAAAATACTGTACATAACAACAACTACTAATACATATCCGAATTCAAATTTCATTATCCACTTCAATTAATATGTCGTATTTGCGTGTTTGATTTGGAAAAACACTTGAGAGTCGAATAGTATTGAACTTTCTTGCTATTCGATGAAATACAAACTGGTTAATAGAAAAAAGATAAATACTTATATAAATATGTGTAGAAAAAATCAGAAATGTGAATATATATGACATGGTAGTGCAATGTAACTTCTTGATTCATCAAAAGTGGACCTTAAAATCAAAGGGGAAAAAAATGTGACCCTAAGCTGCCGCTTATGTGGCTTATGCGGAAGGCCGGCCATGACCAAACCGAATTCAAATCGATAAAGTGCTTATATTCATGTTAAGGGACATAATCAGAGTCGGGCCATAGTTACAATCCATGAAACAAGAGTTTTACACGGCAAATTAATATGACTACATGAGTAATTTTTTTAATCACATATTAATTGAAAAATAATTTTATAATTGGTTGCCCAATTAAGAAGAAAAATATTGTATGAGTAATTTGAGCGTCATTTTAACTAAACGTTATTGTAGTGTAGTAAGAGATTCAATTCCAACCAATGAATTATTTTAATTTTTTTAACAGTTTGTGTTAGTGGATCAAAAAACAAAATATTTATGCAGCAAAATAGTTTGATACCGATTAATGCCTTGGGCGTTAATTATACTTAAAAATATCAAACGCTTGTAATCTATCTGTACTTCAGTTTTAAAAAATTGGTGATATCCTCAAGAAAAAAACAAATTTTGGATTTCTTTCACAAACTAATTAATGAATTCAGGAAGCTGTTATATAGTATTTTTAAAATCCTAAATCAGCAATGAATTTAGCAACTTTTATATTTTTAGATCTGGGTTGTTAACATAGAATAGAAACTGCAGAGCAAAAGCTAAATATAAATTCTAATCGTTTTCTATATTTTGTTTGTAAGGAAACATTTTGGTGTCAAGAAAGTACTCGTTACTTTGGAACAAAGAAAACAATACCCATAAATATAAGATAAGGTTTGAGAATGTGAGAATCGAGGTGGAATACAACAGAAGAAGCACAATCTCACGTGGAACTTAGGCGTGAAGATCCTCTTCCTAGAAATAGTAAGCCACCAATTTAGAATCTTTCTCACTTTCTTATTGTTTATAAAAAAAATGTCTTCAAAAAGTCTTTTTGGTTTTAGCTTTTTTCAGCACATTTAGTCCCTTTTTCTTGAAATCTTAGTATGCATTGATTAATCTATATATGGTTTTAAAATAACAGTTTCAGTTTCATTGAACTATATTCAGGTCAATATCTAGTGTAGTTACAATTGATTAGAAAAGTGCATGCATAATTTTGTTTTAAAAACTTATAATTCAATGAACACATATAATGTACATTCATTTCGACCAAAGTAATAAACTCACTAAACCAACTGAAATGTTAATGAGCTTAGGCTTACTACTTTGTTCTTAACTTAAATATCGAAACCCATTAGCATTATGGGCCTTAATAAGATTCATGGCCCAATGATCTTTTTGCTTCATCTTCTGCTTTCTTCTACGACAACCTAACTCATCCACTTCTTCTCCTTTCACAACTCTTCTTCTCTTCTTTACCCCTATAAATTTTACATATTAGTTTATTTTTAATGTAAATTTGATTGAATTTGAAAAAATACTTGGTTAAAATTAGGGTTTGACCCCTATAAATTTGTTCTAACTTCCAAATGACCCCTTTAGTTGATATAACTTTTTAATTTATCGTCCATCATAAATTTTTTTGTTTATTTGACCGCTATAAAACTTGTTTGTAGATCCGCCACTGGTATATACATACATTTTAATGGAGCTGTGAGAATACTTTTGAGGTTCAACTCTCGTTACAATACCTTTTGTGACCGATATGGTATCACCACCTGTATTTGCGCATAACATAACTATAATAACTCATTTTCTTTAAGTGAATCATGGTTGCTATTCTTTTCTCAATACCACATATGTCAAAGCTTTTTTCTTGCCAGCTAATTTGTACTCAGTGCGAAAAAAATTTAGCATTGTTCAAGACGTACCACGAGGATAACCTAAAGCGTAGACAGTTTCACCGATAAAAGGTATGCCTCCGAGCTCCAAAGGATTTATATCCTCCCAAAACTCTTCACTATCAATACCTAAGATAGCTAAGTCACATCCATACCTAAACGCTTTAACTTCAGCTTTGTATTTAGTGGGTGAACCATGTTTTCTCACTTGCAGGTATAAGTGATCACCCACAACATGAGCGTTTGTAAGAATCCTCCTCCCGGAGATTGCAAATCCTAACATAGATATTCCAAAGCCGAACAATACCATACGATTTTTTAAAATTTGGAAGTCTAATAAAGAAATCACACGAGAGAGAGAGAAAGAGAGATGTTTATGAATACCAGAGCTTGAGTATTCTTTCTCAGTTGTTTGCCAAGGTTGAACAACATTTGGCTCTCTAGAAAAGGAGAAGATCTTCACCACCGCGTCTCGAGCCACATCAACATCGCTCACAGAAGAACAACAACGAGATATCAAAGAAGCATTAAAAGACGAACGACGACGAAGAAGGGAAGGAGAATAGAAAAATCGATGAATCGGAGTGCTCGTGGAGTTGCTGAACCTAGCCACAATATGATGAACAGACCGGAACAACATGTTCTTGTTAAGTACTATGTTTACTCGTATTAACGATACATAAATATATCATTTACTTGATACTCATATTTTCGATCCATAATAATTACACTACAAATCTTTTTAAAGATTTTAATGGAAATTGTTAACATTTTAATATAAGGCTTTTATATAATCAAATGAAACTATAGATTCTGGTAGCACATAATTAATCTGTTAAGCTCTCTCTTTTTTTTTTACTATGGGAAAAAGGTCCAATGGGCTTAGGCCCAATTATTTAAACAGAAAAGATTCTAACTTTCTAATGGAAAATAAAATTTGCGATCAAGCAACTACTCTCTCTCTCTCTCTTTCTTCTGCCATCGCCAAAAACTTGTCTTTTGCTTCTTATTTGGTAAGCTTGCATTTTTCTCTCACCCAATTTCTAATTTCATGCTTATTAGATCGTTAATTGAATCTGCATCCCGCAGTGATCATTCTTTGATTTACGAATTTGTTTTTTTGTTGTGATTGATAATCTTGTTGTCGATTTTTGTCAATTTTATGGTTTAATTTACAAAGTGTATATTGTGATTGAATCGACTGGGAGGGTATTGAGAGTTGTTTGTTTGAATCTAACAAATTCAAGTGCAAATCTATTTTATAGCCACTTATCTTCTGCTAGTAGATCTACTTGAGTTTTAAGAGATGTGACTTCTTTAATACCATTGTGAATTTCATGGCTAACTGATAAAAAGGTCTCAGCTCTGATCTTTTGATTCAACGGCTCCCGGAGACGACGGAAGCAATGCAGTTCTTCGGTGGATCTGAGATTAGTCCGTCGCCGCCAGTTCCGACGGCGAGTGGAAACAACGCGCACATGATGTACGTTTTCAATCGTAACGGTGTATGTCTTCTCTACAAAGAATGGAATCGGCCTCTTCATACACTTAATCCTCAGCAAGATCACAAGCTCATGTTTGGTCTTCTCTTCTCTCTCAAATCTCTCACCGCTAAGATGGATCCAGTCAAGTTAGTTTTCTCCCTTTGATCTGACATTTCCATTTCGATTTGATCCGTTTCGCTCGATTTTGATGGCTGTGTTTTGTGTGTATAGTTTGATGATTTCGATTTGTGATTTGGTAGATCTTATGATTTGTGATTTTGATTTTGGTTTTGTAGTGCGGATAAAGGAAATCTTGGGGTTCCACAGTTGCCAGGACAAGGTTGCTCTTTCCATAGTTTCCGTACGAATACTTACAAGCTAAGTTTCATGGAGACTCCCTCTGGTATTAAGGTTAGCTTTCATTGCTCTTAGATGTCCCAAGTTTTAGTTTCATTAGGGTGAATGAAGTATAAGATAATCTGGAACCTGGCTGATTGTTTAAGGATGTTGAATGATTGGAAGAACTGGCTCTTTTCATTATCTTAGTGTATAGTTAAGGGACATTGAGAGTTTAGGAGAATCTATATAGAAGAAAATGAGAACCAGGGAGATGAGTAAGAAGGAGTAGGCTGAGTGCTTACATTCAAACAAATATTAAGCATGTTGTCGTGTATGAGAGATGGCAATTGGCAAATAGGAAGTTGATGTCCCAAGTAGCTGAGTTATGTCTCAACAGATATTGATATGTTTGAACAAGCATGAGGAGATGGTTCATTGATGGTCATCGTTTTTCGTATTAGATGTTGAATCATATGTAAGTTAAGGTCAGCTGAAAAAGATAAAAATTTAGGGTCTAGTCACAAATGTAATCAAAGGGACAGGAAGCTTGTTGTTGCCCTGTATGTATAATTCTTCCCCTGGCGCACGATAATTGTTGATACAGAACCTAGAATTTAGAGGATTTGGTAAGATTTTGGTCGGCTAACCATTATAATATTAAGAACCAGAGGAAACTGGTATTGGCTGCCTTGATCCATTTTATTAGCTCGAACCTAACTTTACTTGTATACATGAGCTTAGATTCCAGAGTTGTTTTGACCACAGTACTAAACAGACATCTAGATACTTTAACCACAGCATGTTTTTGCAGATTATCTTAGTAACTCATCCAAAGACCGGAGATTTACGCGAATCCTTGAAGTACATCTACAGTTTATACGTTGAATATGTCGTAAAAAATCCTATATACAGCCCAGGATCTCCAATCAAGTAAGCTTCACACATATCTTCCACTGTTGCATCTTGACCATATTTCTGATTATAATATCTTATTGCATCGATCAAACCATGACTATCTTCCATTTGGTCTTAAAGGTCGGAGTTGTTCAACACTGCACTTGACCAGTACGTAAGGAGCATCTCTTAGTGTGTGCATTACAGATTTGTCCATTGGAACTTCTCTCCTTCAACAGAACTATCGTCTGAACAATCTCTGAAAAGAAGAGAGAATTGTAGTAGAGAGATTTATCTTGAGTTCGACTGTTTTCTCTGCAAATCTATGTTTCGTTTACCCTTTTTATTAACTCCACTGTATTGGCTTGCTATCAATGATGTTCATGGTTTACTCAAATCTTGAAATGCGACATGAAGCACCAACCCGTAATTATGTAATTTATGTTATCTGTAACTTGCAGCAAAAAACAAACCAAAAAAATGCATGGTCGTTATGAAATCGTTTTCAAGTTGGATATCAAAACACACAAACTATTGAATTTTAATATTTTTTATAGACAGAAAATATTATATGTTTAGTTCCTTAATAGCTGCATTTGGGGGTTGGGCTGCTGATGGGTTTTGGCAGGACACAACACGTGAGATGATTTTCTAAGCATTAAACACTTTTGTCTTTCTTTTGCTTCCTCTAACTATTTTATTTCTTCTGTTTTTTCTATAAGGTTTTTTTCTTCGAAATCAAATATTAGTTTTGTCATTTTTCGTAAATGTCAATAGTCTTTGTCCCCTTTTTATCTCCTTCCTTTTTGTCTTCTCTCACTACATAACCAAGTCAATGGTGGAAGTTCTTTCTAAAATCTTATTAAAAGTGAGCCCTGAAAAAAAGGATAAAGTATTCTAATCAATTCTTGTCGATCAATTATTCCTGACTAATATCCGAATTAATATAGTAATCGCAAGCTTTTTTAAATGGTCAAATGATATATTATGTTTTCTCAATTCGTTTTGATGTTTCACATTAAGAGAATCTAACTCTAGCTCGTACATGTGTGCGAGTGTATCTCACTGTTGCTCAAATTTGGCCGAACAACTTATAAAAGGACAACCTTATTTGCAACAAAAACCTTAGAAAAGTTATAAGCTTGTAGGTGTGTTCTTAATATTGCCAAGGTTCATTCATCTTACCCGTGACTTGCTCATATGCACCTAAACCTTTTTCGCCCATATTTCAACATGCTATAAAAGTAGGGGAAATAGTTGATCCATTGTAGCCACACATCGACATATTAGATTTTCCTCCGATGCCATTTTAGCATCTTAGATGATTTGATATGATGGAAAAAAACGATGCCTATAATTTAAGTGATTAACAATAGGGGATTAGAATAGTCATCAAGCAAGAATTATTCATATACGACGTATCTAGAAAAGTAAAGAAATAATTGTATCGAAATCCGTTGTTTGAAAAATTTCGTTATGAAACATTTTTCAATCAATTACACCAATTATATAGTATCATCCATCATCTCCTAATTACATAAATCAAGATAAACTTCAACTCGTGAACAACTTTTACTATTCACATTGTCTCATATCTAATGTTTATATATATTTTCTCTTTCATAAAAAAAATCAATTATATTGCTAAGATTATTGATATGCATGTCACCAACTTTATATTTGATTGAAAATATATTCCCATCAATGTTATTGATGACTTAGAAACCAATTTCTTCATTGTGGCTTTTATTACACTTCTTTGATCTTCTTCTTTTTTATCCTTCTATTAGCATACTACAAAGAGATACTCCACTGTCCCTTTGCAATAACACAAATGACATTCGTTGTGTCGTTTAAACATCGTAGTAAACTCGTAATCATCAAGTACCATGCTTTACGGAACAATTAGACCGTGTGGGTTATATGAATCAACAGTCCTTTTACTATTTTCCTCTTAGTTATCAGGATCAATTATTTCCCCTAGTAACGTTGTTTAAACTTTTGTTGATACTGGTGACGTATATATATCTATCACAACGTATTTTTCTTCAGCTAATTTGTTGGCTTCCGTCAGTTATCTATAACAATAATTTGTAACAATACTAGTTTAAAGTTTATTATATTTTCGGTTTCTTGATTTTTGTTCTAACAATTATTTGTTTATACACATCAAAATCAGAAAAGCTAACAGAACAAGCAAAAAAAAAAGAGAATCTAAAAAACTATTATACGTGTGATAGATTCTCCCACGCGTGGATCAGAAATCAACAAACGGATTGTTTTCAGAACACTCGTGCGGTAACGGTAACGGCGGCGTTTTCAGTTTCTCGAAATATTCCTTTATACCAAACCCACTTTCCTCCGTTACTTTCCCCGTCAAGTCTCCGTCATCTCTCAACGGAATAAACGGAGGTCTCAACACTTCCGTTAACAACTCCCACCTCACTCCTTTGAAAAAAGCATGCTCCTTTATCTCCGCCGCGCCTCGCCAGAAACCAAACCGCTTCGTCGGATCTTTAACCAATAACCGACGGATCAAATCGGTTAAATCCGACGGTTTCCCGGCGAATTCAGGTTCCTTCACCAGCACGTTACGAAAAGTTTCTTTTTTGTTTCTTCCTTTGAACGGTGTCTCTCCGTACATCATCTCGTACGTTAAAACTCCGAGAGCCCACCAATCGACGGCAAAATCGTGTCCGTCGCCGCGAATTACCTCCGGCGATATATACTCATCAGTCCCAACAAACGAATTTGACCGTTCACCGCCGGAAAAACTCAGTCTCCGTCGTGTAATCGGGTTAACACGAGCTGACTTCGTCTTCTTCTTCTTCTGCCGGAAAATTCTCAGACTTTTCTTATTATGACTGAGATTCGATTCCGGGTTCGGATCCGGTTCCGGGTCGGATAGATGATAGAATTCGGGTCGGGTGGGTTTATTGAGACTACAAGAGAGATCAAAATCGGTTAAAGTCACGTGACCCGATTCTTGAAGAAGTATATTCTCAGGTTTCAAGTCTCTGTAAGCGATCCCCATGGTATGAAGGTGGTCAAGCGCACAGACGATTTCAGCTAAGTAGAATTTAATAACGGAGGAGCTAAAAACGCCGTCGTTTTGACGTTGTCGGAGGACGTTTAAATCTCCACCGGAGCAGTAAGGTAAAGCCCATGCGATGAATTCAGAGGATTCTGATGAAGCTAAGAGTTTTGGGAGAAATGGGTTTGGGTTTGTGTCATCGGAGAGACGTCGGAGGATCTGAATTTCCCACCTTGCACGGCGGAGAGAAGATGCGGAGGATTTGTCGACGAGTTTTAAAGCAAAGGGAGAAGAAACAGAGGAGTCGGAAACAGAGTCGTGGACGAGGAAGACTGTTCCGGTGGCGCCTTTTCCGAGGAGTTTGAGAACTTTGAGTCTGTCGAGGTTAAGATTCGTCGCCGGTGAAAGAGAAGATGATGATGATGGTCTTGTCTCCATTGTGAGAGAAAGAGAGAGATGAGAAGGAAGGAGACGAGTGGGTCTGAAACGTTGCGTTTATGTCTCCTCGTGTCCCTTTTATATACAATTGTGATTTTCGAGTGTAACGCTTTTTAAGAACTTCTTCTTTATTGTTTTCAACTATTCAATGGTTCTGTAATTTATTTTTATATATAACGATCGATTAATACTGTCTCTCATTAATTCGCATTAAGGGAAACTACAAAAAAAAAAAAA